>OLHK01000002.1_pt1 | contig 208563 bp, 197 predicted proteins | sample 1609371 | NCBI WGS metagenome assembly OLHK01 (sample SAMN05416779, study PRJEB24817) | seawater metagenome | isolation source: Sea water | place: Canada:Atlantic | collected 2013-11
TACGAGATTTCTGCCTGTCTCGTGGGCTCGGAGATGTGTATAAGAGACAGGCCACGACCTTTCCCATGCGCGGCGGCATGGGCCTGATGGGGGAGGCCGGACCCGAGGCGATCATGCCCCTGACCCGCGGTGCCGACGGCGCGTTGGGCGTCAAGGCGGCGGGGGGCGGCGGTTCGGTCAACGTGACGATGAATATCTCCACCCCCGATGTCGAAGGATTCCGACGCTCACGCACGCAGGTCGCGGCGGAGATGTCGCGCGCCCTGTCACGCGGCAAACGCAATATGTGACGCCGCCCGCGCGTCGAAAGCGTGCCGCAGGGCGCGTGCCCCACCCCCCAGAATTGAATATTGAATGGAGTGAACCCATGAGCTTTCACGAGGTACGGTTTCCGGTCAGCGTCAGCTTCGGATCGACCGGCGGCCCTGAGCGGCGCACGGAGATCGTGACGCTGGCCAGCGGGCACGAGGAGCGCAACAGCCCCTGGGCCCATTCGCGCCGCCGCTACGATGCGGGGTTGGGGATGCGGTCGCGCGATGATCTGGAGGTCGTGATCGGCTTTTTCGAGGCGCGGGCCGGGCGGCTGCACGGCTTTCGCTGGCGCGACTGGTCGGATTGGCGCACCGCCCCCTCGGACCGGGCCATCGAGCCGTTCGACGAGGAGATCGGCGTTGGTGACGGTGTCAGCGCGGCCTTTCAGCTAAGCAAGACCTATCTGTCGGGGCCGACATCCTATGTGCGGCCCATCGAGAAGCCGGTGGAGGGAACGCTGCGTCTGGGCGTTGGGGGCGTGCAGGTCTTTGACGGGTTCGCGCTGGATACGGCGACGGGCATCGTCAGCTTCGACACGCCACCGCAGGACGGGGCCGTCATCACCGCCGGGTTCGAGTTCGACGTTCCGGTCCGCTTCGACACGGATGTGATCGAGGTGTCCATGGGCGGTTTCGAGGCGGGGGAAATCCCCTCCGTTCCTATCGTGGAGGTACGGGTCTGATGCGCGATATTCCTCAGGAAATGCAGACACGGCTGGACAGCGGTGCCACGACGATGTGTCGGTGCTGGCTGGTCACGCGCAAGGACGGCGTGGCGCTGGGCTTTACCGATCACGACCGCGCCTTGCTGGTGGATGGCGTCCGCTATGAGGCAGATAGCGGCCTGAGCGCGGGTGCGCTGGATCAGGCAACGGGTCTGAGCGCGGACAATGGCGAGGTGCTGGGCGCGTTGAGTGCGGATGCCATCCGCGAGGTGGATATCGCGGCGGGGTTGTATGACGGCGCCGAGGTGCGGCAGTGGCTGGTGGATTGGCAGAGGCCGGATCTGCGGATCGCGCTGTTCACCGGCCGGATCGGAGAAATCAGGCGCGGGCAGGGCGCGTTCGAGGCGGAGCTGCGCTCGCTGGTCGATGACCTGAACCGGCCAGTCGGTCGCGCGCTGAACCACGATTGCGACGCGACGTTGGGCGATCCGCGCTGCGGCGTCGATGTGACGGACCCTGCGTGGTGCACCGATGGCAGCGTCTATGCGATCGAGGGCGACGGTGCGTTGATCGTCGATGGGCTGGCCGGATATGCCCCTGACTGGTTTGCGGGGGGTGTGGTGACCTGGATCAGCGGCGCGAATGCCGGAGCCAGGTCCGCGATCCGGCACGACACCACGCGCAACGGCTTGCGCCTGCTGGGCTTGCGGACGGGGACGGCCTTTGCGGTGGCGGCGGGCGATACGTTCAGTGTGCTGGCCGGTTGCGACCGGCGGGCGGAGACGTGTCGCGCCAAGTTCGACAACTTCCTCAACTATCGCGGCTTCCCCCACATTCCGGGGGAGGACTGGATGACATCCTATCCAAATCAGGGGGAGGTGCATGATGGCGGATCGTTGCGCAAGGGCTGAGCAGGTCGTGGCCGAGGCGCGGGCCTGGCTGGGCACGCCCTATCAGCATCAGGCCAGCGTGCGGGGGGCCGGGGCGGATTGCCTCGGCCTGATCCGTGGCATCTGGCGTGAGATCATCGGGGGCGAGCCGGAGGAACTGCCCGGCTACACCCCCGACTGGTCCGAGGTCGATCGGGTCGAGCGTCTGCACGAAGGTGCGGCGCGGCATCTGATCCGGGTGGAGCCGCCCTATCAATCCGGCGACGTGCTGCTGTTTCGCATGAAGGGGCAGGCGGTGGCCAAACATCTGGCGATCCTGAGCGATGCCGCACCCGACGCGCAGCGGATCATTCATGCCTATTCGGGGCATGGGGTCGTCGAAAGCCCGCTGGGCCCCGCGTGGGCACGGCGGATCGTGGCGGGGTTCCGCTTTCCGGCAGGGAGAATTTGAATGGCGACGCTATTATTGGCTGCCGCAGGCTCCGCCATTGGTGGGGCTGTGGGCGGCACGGTCATGGGATTGACCGGCGCGGCGATCGGGCAGGCGGTGGGGGCGACCATCGGCTCGATGATCGATCAGCGGATCATGGGGGCCGGTGCCTCCACCGTCGAAACGGGGCGGCTGGACACCTGGCGCGTGCAGGGGGCGCAGGAGGGCACGGCGCTGCCCTATATCGCGGGCCGGATGCGGCTGCCCGGTCAGATGATCTGGTCCAGCCGGTTTCTGGAAACGGTCAGCAAGTCCTCCGGCGGGGGTGGCAAGGGGTCCAAGCCCAAGGTCACCCAAACCTCGTACAGTTATTCGGTCAGCTTCGCGCTGGCCCTGTGCGAGGGGCGCGCAACGCGCATCGGGCGCATCTGGGCGGATGGCAAGCTGGTGGACCAGTCCGAGGTCGAAGTGCGCTTCCATGACGGATCGGACACGCAGATGCCCGATCCGGTTATCGCCGCCGTTGAGGGCGTGGACGTAGCGCCTGCCTATCGCGGCACGGCCTATGTCGTCTTCGAGGGGTTGGAGCTGGCGAAATACGGCAACCGAATCCCGCAGATCAACGTCGAGGTTTATCGTCAGCCGGAAAGCGACGCGCCGACCCTGCGCGACAGGGTGCAGGCGGTCGCGCTGATCCCCGGCACCGGCGAATATGCCCTCGCGACGGAGCCGGTAAGCCTGGTTCACGGGCCCGGCATCTATGAGACGGTCAACGTCAACAACGATACAGGCGCTGCTGACATCACGCTGTCGCTGGATCATTTGCAGGGGCAACTGCCGAATGTCGCCTCGACATTGCTGGTGGCCAGCTGGTTCGGCAGCGATCTGCGCGCCGGGCAGTGCGAGATCACGCCGGGGGTGGAGCAGGTGCTGTCCGAAGGCGACAGGATGGCGTGGCAGGTCAGCGGGCTGAACCGCGCCGAGGGCCACCAGATCAGCAAGACCGGGGATCGTGTCAATTACGGTGGCACGCCTGCCGATGCCGCAATCATCGAGGCAATCGGCACGCTGCGCGACCGGGGGGTGGAGGTGACCTTTTACCCCTTCATCCTGATGGATATTCCGCAGGGCAACGGCTTGCCAGATCCGGCGGGGGCCGCGGAACAGGGGGCGTTTCCCTGGCGTGGGCGTATCGCGGTTGAGGCGAACGGAACCGCGGCGGCCGAGGGTGAAATCGCGGCGTTCTTCGGCCCTGCGACGGCGCAGGACTTCACAATTGTCGGCGATACGGTGCGCTATGCGGGCAGCGATTTCGGCTTCGCCCGGATGATCCTGCACTACGCGCATCTGTGCAAGGCGGCGGGCGGGGTGGCTGCGTTCTGCGTCGGGTCCGAGATGCGGGATCTGCTGCGCACCCGTGATGACACGGGCGCCTATCCTGCCGTGGCACGGATGATCGCATTGCTGGCGGAGGTGCGCGCCGTGCTCGGCCCCGATGTGAAGCTGAGCTATGCTGCCGATTGGTCCGAGTATTACGGACATCATGACGGTGACGACGTGATCTATCACCTGGACCCGTTGTGGGCAGATGCGAATGTCGATTTCATCGGGATCGACAATTATATGCCTCTCAGCGACTGGAGGGCGGGCGATACCCATCTGGATGCACAGGACGGGTGGGAGGCGATCCACGATCCTGCATACCTCAAGTCCAATATCGAGGGGGGCGAGGGCTATGACTGGTATTACGCCACGCAGGCCGATCGGGTGGCACAGCTGCGCACGCCGATCGTGGACGAAGCCTATGGCGACGATCACGTGTTTCGCTACAAGGACATCCGTAACTGGTGGGCTCGGCCGCATTTCGACCGGCCCGGCGGGGTCCGCTCGAACCTTGAAACGGCGTGGGTTCCACGCTCCAAGCCGATCTGGTTCACCGAATTCGGCTGCCCCGCCATCGACAAGGGGACCAACCAGCCCAACGTGTTTCGCGATTTGAAGTCGAGCGAGAATGCGGTGCCCTATTTCTCAACCGGGGCGCGGGACGATTTCATCCAGCACCAGTACATCAACGCCGTGCTGGATTACTGGAACGCGCCCGAGAACAATCCGATCTCCGAGATATACGAGGAGCCGATGCTGCGCATGGACCGTGCGCATGTCTGGGCGTGGGATGCACGACCCTGGCCGGACTTTCCCAATCGTGTCGGGCTATGGTCCGATGGGGTGAACTTCGGCACGGGTCACTGGATCTCCGGCAGGCAGGAGATGGCCGTGCTGGCGGATGTGGTGCGTGAGGTGTGCACACGCTCGGGCGTGAGGGCGGTGGAGACGGGGCGTCTGTATGGCGGTGTTGCGGGGATGGAGATGCGCGACGGACAGTCCGCGCGGGCCGGTCTGCAACCGTTGATGCTGGCCTATGGCTTCGACTGTCGGGAACGCGATGGTGTGCTGCACTTCTTTAGCCGTGACGGGTTGGTGGATGCGGATCTGGGCGATCTGGATCCGGTCGAGGACAGCGGGCCACAGAAAGTTCGCGGACCGCTGGACGAACAGCCGGACCGGGTGCGGTTGCGCTACATCCAGTCGGATCACGATTATCAGAGCGGCTCCGTCGAAGCTGCGCTGCGTGCCGGGGCGCCTCTGCGTGCGGAAACCGCCGAGTTGCCCATCGCGCTGGGCGCCGGGCAGGCCAAGTCCATCGCGGAACGTTGGCTGGCGGAGGCCGTTGTCTCTCGCGATGGGATGCAGGTTTCGGTGCCTCCGTCTTTGCTGGCGCTGGAGCCGGGCGATGTGATCGAGCTGGACGGTCTGAACTGGCGGATCGACCGGATCGAGGAACGCGGGGCGCGCAAGCTCGACGCCATCCGGGTGGAGCCTGGCGTCTATACCTCCGCCTATCATCCGGATCGGTTGTTCGATGCACCGGGTCTGGTCGGTGCCGGGCCGGTGCTGAGCGAAGTGCTGGACCTGCCGCTATTGCGGGGGGATGAGGTGGAACACGCGCCCTATGCCGCCGCCGCCGCGACCCCGTGGCCGGGTCCGGTCAACGTGTTCCTGTCGCCATCGGAGAGTGGCTATGAGCTGGCCGGACAGATCGTGCGACAGGCAACCCTCGGCGTGCTGCGGGCACCCTTGCCGGCGGCGCGCACCGGGGTGTGGAGCGGTGGCATCCTGCGTGTGGAGTTGAGCCACGGTACGTTGGAGGGCCGAACAGCCGAGGCGGTGCTGGACGGGGCGAACGTCGCGGCGCTGCGGTATGGCAATTCCGGCGACTGGGAGGTCGTGCAGTATCGCGACGCGAGGCTGGTGGGTCCCATGACCTATGAGTTGAGCGGATTGCTGCGCGGTCAGGCGGGCACCGAGTTCGTCATGCCCGAGGCCTGGCCCGAAGGCACGCGGTTCATCGCCCTGGACGGCGCGCCGGTGCAGATCGATCTGCCGTATTCTGCACGTGGACTGGACCGCTATCTGCGGATCGGGCCCGCTTCGCGCAGTGTGGACAATGCCAGCTACACTACGGAGGTTCATGCCTTCGACGGGGTGGGGCTCAGGCCATATCAGCCGGTGCATCTGCGAGGCAGGCGCACTGCCGAGGGGCTGGACGTCAGCTGGATTCGCCGCACCAGGATCGACGGGGATCTATGGGCGGGGGGCGATGTACCCCTCAACGAGGAGCGCGAGGTCTATCTGGTCACAATCGAGAAGGCCGGCACCGTGGTCTTCAGCAAGGAGGTGACAGAGCCACACGCTTTGCTGGACGCCGCCAATCTGCCAGCGGCCCCCTATGACATCACGGTCGGGCAGATCTCTGCCCGGTTCGGTATCGGACCCATTGCAAGGATGACACGACATGACTGAGACCACGAATTTGGCTCTGCCATTGGTACAGGCCGCCCAGGCGCAAAAGCACGTGACCGTAAACGAGGCGCTGACCCGTCTGGACGCGATGGTGCAGCTTCGCCTGATGGCGGTCGATGCGGTGACGCCGCCTGCCGTCGCGGCTGAGGGCGCGGCCTATGCGCTGGGCGCGGCACCGACAGGGGACTGGGCCGGGCAGGGCGGACGCATTGCCGTGTCGCTGGATGGGCTATGGCACTACGTTTCCGCTGCTGTCGGGTGGCAGGCATGGGACATCGCATCCGGTGTTTCGCGTCGTTTCGACGGCACGCAGTGGATCGAGGTGGGCGCCACGACCACACCCGGCGGGGCCTATACCCGTGATGAAGTGATCGAATTCGATCAGACCCTGTTGGGTGCTGCGGTGTCCAGTGACTTGCCGATTCCGGCCAATACGCAAGTTCTGGGCGTTTCGGCGCGTGTGATCTCAACCCTTTCCGGTTCCGGTTTGACGGGGTGGCAACTGGGGGTCGCCGGGTCGGAAAATCGCTATGGCTCGGGTCTGGGTACGGCGCTCAATTCCTGGGCGCAGGGCCTGACGGGGCAGCCTGTCACCTATTATTCCGACACATCCCTGGTGCTGACACCCGAGGGTGCGGCGGAGTTTGAGGGGGGTGTCGTGCGGCTGGCAATTCATCTGTCCCGGATCGAACCGCCAAGGGCCGTGTGAACATCGTGACACGGACATGCTTGATTTTTGCAGCCATTGCGCCGATTTGAGAGGAGAAGTCAGGGAGGGCGACATGCCTCAGTCAAACACACGCGAAGTTGCACAAACGCTCGATCCGGTGTGGTCGCGCATCCGCGATGAGGCTTCGGCCATGGTCGCGGATGAGCCTAGGCTGGCCGGACTGGTTCATGCCAGTGTCCTGAACCGTCGTAGCTTCGAGGACGCGCTGTGCTACAGGCTGGGGCAAAAGCTGGCCTCGGGCGAGATGACCGAAGGGCTGGTTCGCGAGATCATGACGGAGGCGCATGATGCCGATCCCGAACTGGGACGCATCGCACGCACCGACGCCGTCGCCGTGCTGGAGCGCGATCCGGCCTGCCACAGGTTGATCCAGCCGCTGATGTTCTTCAAGGGTTATCAGGCGGTGCAGGCCCATCGCGTCGCACGGCATCTGTGGATACAGGGGCGCGTGGACATGGCCTATTTCTTTCAGATGCGAACGTCCGAAGTCTTTGGCGTCGATATCCACCCCGGTGCGCGGATCGGTCAGGGCGTGATGATAGACCATGCCCATTCGATCGTGATCGGGGAAACCGCAGTCGTGGGCGACAACGTGTCCATGTTGCACTCCGTCACGCTGGGGGGCACCGGCAAGGAAGACGGCGACCGCCATCCGAAGATCGCACACGGCGTATTGATCGGTGCCGGAGCGGCCATTCTGGGCAACATTACGGTGGGACATTGCAGTCGTATCGCGGCGGGTTCCGTCGTGTTGGAGTCGGTCGCACCGTGCAAGACGGTGGCAGGGGTGCCAGCGCGTGTTGTTGGAGAGGCGGGATGCGATCAGCCAGCCGTCTCGATGAACCATCTGTTGAACACGACTGTATGAATTCGCATTTCCCAGCGTGCGCAAACGTCGCATTCAGGCAGGTGTGTTGTTCTTGAAAGGGTCGAGATGAAGTTTTTGTTCGCCGGTGTTTCCGGCCTTGCCTTGCTCGCCACCAGTCCGGCCTATGCCGTACTGACGCCTGCGGACGTCACCGATCGGTTGGAAGCGATGGCGGCTCTGGCCGATGGTGCGATCCAGTATGATCTGGAAACGCGCGAGGATGGCAGTGTCGTTCTGCGCGATGTCCTGATCCTTGACCTCGACGACAAACCGCTGCTGCGCCAGACGCAGGGAGAAATCGTATTCGCGCCCATCCTGAACGATGATTTCGAAGTCGATGTTCAGGGGCTGGAAGCGTTGAGCTTCGATCTGATGGAGGATGGCGATCAGATCGGTGAGGTGTCGATCATCCACGACGATTACACCTATCAGATGCGGGGTTCGGCAGAGCTGGTGGAGAGCGTCTATACGGTAAGTCGTGCAACGGTTGACATGTCCAACGACGGTGTCGCCGACATGCCGACCTTTACCGCATCGCTCATCGGCGAAGGCATCACCTCGGAGACGGTGAGCAATTTCGCGCGGAGCGAGGGAAGCATGTCCACCCGGATCGAGCGGGTGACGACCGAGAGCTTGACTTCCCAGGCACAGGGTGGCGTGAGTACCCGAGCGTTGTCTGTTTACGAAGACACGGCCTATCAGGCGGAGTGGGCAGGCATGCCACTGGCGGAGCGTCTCGCCGGTTTGCGCGCCGAGGAGATTCCGCCAGTTCTCAAGCAGGATTCCTTTGCTGTCAGCGGGACGTCCGGGCAGACTCGATCTGCCTCGGAAATGACGAATCGCGGTGGGACGACGATCCTGACGGATGCCAGTACGGGGGCCTCCGCCTTCAATGCCGAACTGACGGAGGGGCAGTTGATTGCGCAGATGAGCGGTGAGGGCTTGGCTATGACACTTGCCGGCAGCGCATTGCCCTTTCCAAAGGCGTCGGTTTCTCTCGCGGGGCTGGATACGTCCCTGTCTATACCAGTGATGGTTGAGAAGGGCACCGCGAACGGAGCGTACAGCTTGCGCCTGGATCAGCTGTCGGTTTCGGACAATGTCTGGAGTATGGTGGATCCGGAAGGACAACTGCCCCGCGACCCTGCCGGCCTCATCTTGGATCTGGCGTTTGGCGGGCAATTCGAGGATGGATTGTTCGCGCAGATGTCCGAAATTGAGCAAGACATCAGTCGCCTCAAGTTCGAGAGTTTGGATATTAACGAATTGTCGCTGTCCGCGATCGGGGTTGATCTGGTGGCGGACGGTGCGTTTACCTTCGATAACTCGCAAGACGAAACCGTGCCGCAAGGCAGCATGAACGCGGAGGTGTCAGGCCTAGACGGAGTTATCGAAACCTTGGCTGGTATGGGTGTGCTGCCGCCTGAGATCATGATGAGTGCACGGATGATGATGGGACTGATGTTGGTGCCGGGGGACCGGCCGGATACGTATACCTCGGTCATTGACGTAGCGCCTGACGGTACGGTCAGTGCGAACGGTGTGCCGCTGCAATAAATACCCGTCCCTAATGCTACAGAACGAAAAGGCCGCTTCCTCAAAGGGAAGCGGCCTTTCCAGATCTTGCTCGGCACCAAATCAGGCAAGCATCGTGATGGGATCCTCAAGGTTCTCCTTGACCGCGGCGAGGAATTCCGCCCCGAGCGCACCGTCGATGACCCGGTGATCGACCGAGAGCGTGACGCTCATCACCGTGGCGACCGTCAGTTCCCCATCCTTGCCCACGACAGGTTTCTTCACTCCCGCTCCGACGGCCAGGATCGAGGCGTGCGGCGGGTTGATGACGGCGTCAAAATTCTCCACCCCCATCATGCCGAGATTCGAAATCGCGAACGTGCCACCCTGATATTCGTGCGGTGCAAGTTTGCGATCACGCGCACGACCGGCTAGATCCTTCATTTCTTTCGACAAGGCGCTTAGGCTCTTACTGTCGGCATCGCGCAGAACCGGGGTGAATAGGCCCCCTTCGATAGCCACGGCGACGGCTACGTCCGATGGCTTCAGTTTCAGAATCCGGTCGCCTGCCCAGACGGCGTTGCAATCCGGGACCTGCTGAAGCGCGTTCGCACAGGCCTTGATGATGAAGTCGTTGACCGACAGTTTGACGCCCTTGGCCTCCAACCCCTTGTTGAGCTGGCTACGGAATTTCATCAGCGCGTCGAGATGGATATCGCGGCGCAGATAGAAATGCGGAACCGTCTGTTTCGCTTCTGTCAGGCGGGTGGCGATGGTCTTGCGCATACCGTCGAGTTTGACTTCCTCGTAGTCGCGATCCGCGTACATCTTCGCCACGGTTTCGGCGGACATGCCCTGAACTGGCGCGCCCCCCTTCGGAGCCATCTTTTCAGCAGGTGCTGCCTTGCCCTCGGACGCGGCCTTCTTCGGCTGCGCCGTGGCATTTTCCACGTCGGACTTCACTATGCGGCCATGGGGACCGGACCCGGTGATCTCGCTCAGATCCAGACCCTTGTCCGCTGCGATCCGGCGTGCGAGCGGCGTGGCGAAAAGGCGCTCGCCATCCTTCGATTTAGCGGGTGCAGTTTTTGGGGCCGGGGCAGGGGCGGGCTTGGCGGCATCGTCGTCGCGGCCGTATCCCTTCGCCGGTTCGACTTCCTTGGGAGCCTCAGCCGGGGCGGCGTTCGAAGAGGCCTCATCTGAAGGGGCCGAAGCATCGTCGATGTCGTCAGCGCTTTCCCCTTCCTCCAGCAGGACGGCGATCAGGTCGTTGACCTTCACACTCTCCGTGCCCTCCTCGACCACGATCTTGCCGATCGTGCCTTCGTCCACGGCCTCGAACTCCATCGTGGCCTTGTCCGTCTCGATCTCCGCGATCACGTCGCCGGAGGAGACGCTGTCCCCCTCCTTGACGACCCATTTCGCGAGTGTGCCTTCCTCCATCGTCGGGGAAAGCGCGGGCATCAGAATGTTGATGGGCATGTTTTCCCCTTCCTTATTTGTAGGTCACGGCACGGACTGCGTCGATCACCTCTTGAGTGGTGGTCAGCGCGTGCTTTTCGAGATTTGCGGCATAGGGCATCGGCACGTCCTTGCCCGTGCATGACAGGACCGGCGCGTCGAGGTAGTCGAACGCCTCCGCCATGATATGGGCGGCCAGATGGTTCGACATTGATGCGACGGGGAAGCCTTCCTCAACGGTGACGCAGCGGTTGGTCTTCTTCACCGAGTTGATGACAGTCGCGTAGTCGATGGGTCGCAGCGTGCGCAGGTCGATCACCTCAGCCGAGATATCCATTTCGGTCAGCGCGTCCGCTGCCTCCAGCGCATATGTCATGCCGATGCCCCAACTGACGATGGTCACGTCCGTGCCCTCGCGCCAGATCTTCGCCTTGCCGAACGGAATGGTGAAATCGTCGATCTCCGGCACGTCGAACGTTTTGCCATAGAGGATTTCGTTTTCGAGGAAAATCACCGGATTGGGATCGCGGATCGCCGTTTTCAGCAGGCCCTTCGCGTCGGCGGCGGAGTAGGGCTGCACGACCTTGAGACCCGGAATGCTGGAATACCACGCCGCGTAATCCTGCGAGTGTTGCGCGCCCACACGCGCGGCCGCACCGTTCGGGCCACGGAACACGATGGGACAGCCCATCTGGCCGCCGGACATGTACAGCGTCTTGGCGGCAGAGTTGATGATCTGATCGATCGCCTGCATGGCGAAGTTGAAGGTCATGAACTCCACGATCGGGTTCAATCCGCCGAACGCGGCACCGACGGCAAGGCCGGTGAAACCATGCTCGGTGATTGGGGTGTCGATCACACGCTTCGCCCCGAATTCGTCGAGCAGGCCCTGGCTGATCTTGTAGGCGCCCTGATACTCGGCCACCTCCTCCCCCATCAGGAAGACATTCTCGGACCGGCGCATTTCCTCGGCCATTGCATCGCGCAGGGCCTCACGAACGGTTTGCGATTTGAAGCTGGTCCCCTCGGGCACGTCCGGCGTCGGGGCAGGCGTATCCGCCGCAGGTTTCGCGGCAGCGGGAGCTTTCTCATGTTCGATTTCTGAAGACGCGTCCTCTTGCGGTTCTGCCTTCTCCTCCGGGGCCGCTGCAGGGGCGGCATCTGCGGCGGAGGCATCCTCGCCTTCCTCCAGCAGGATGGCGATGGGGGTGTTTACCTTGACGCCCTCGGCGCCCTCCTCGATCAGGATCTTGCCAATCGTGCCTTCGTCCACGGCCTCGAACTCCATCGTGGCCTTGTCTGTCTCGATCTCCGCGATCACGTCGCCGGAGGAGACGCTGTCCCCCTCCTTGACGACCCATTTCGCGAGTGTGCCTTCCTCCATCGTCGGGGAAAGCGCGGGCATCAGGATCTCGATGGTCATACTGCTGCCTCCTGCGGAAGTTCGTCGGCGTAAATATCGGTCCACAGCTCTTCGAGCGCTGGTTCCGGGCTTTCCTGTGCGAACTTGGCGGATTCGTTGATGATCGCCTTGATCTCCTTGTCCACGTCCTTCAGCTCATCCTCGCTTGCGTGATTTCCGGTCAGAAGCATCGCCTTGATGCCCTCGATCGGGTCGCGTTCCTCGCGCATTTTCTGCACTTCCTCACGGGTGCGGTATTTTGCCGGATCGGACATGGAGTGGCCACGGTAGCGGTATGTCTTCACTTCCAGGATATATGGCCCCTTGCCCGCGCGGCAGTGGGCGACGGCGGCTTCACCGGCTTCCTTGACTGCGAGAACGTCCATGCCGTCAACCTCACGCCCCTCGATTCCGAAGGCTGCGCCCCGCTCCCAATACGAAGGGGAGTGGGTGGAGCGTTGCACCGAGGTGCCCATTGCATACTGGTTGTTCTCAATGACGAAAATCACCGGCAAGTCCCACAGCGCGGCCATGTTGTAGGTCTCGTAGACCTGACCCTGGTTCGCCGCCCCGTCACCGAAATAGGCGAAGGAAACGGTATCTTCGCCCTTGTATTTGTTGGCGAAAGCCAGTCCGGCGCCGATCGGCACCTGGGCCGCGACGATGCCGTGACCGCCGTAGAATTTCTTCTCCTCCGAGAACATGTGCATCGAGCCGCCCTTGCCACGGGAATAGCCGCCCTCGCGGCCAGTCAGCTCGGCCATTACGCCCTTGGGGTCCATGCCGCAGGCCAGCATGTGACCGTGATCGCGATAGGAGGTCACGCGGCTGTCGCCCTCCTTCGCTGCGGCCTCCAGCCCAACGACCACCGCTTCTTGACCGATATAAAGATGACAGAACCCGCCGATCAGGCCCATGCCGTAAAGCTGGCCCGCCTTCTCCTCGAATCGCCGGATCACGAGCATGTCGCGATAATAGGCGAGCAATTCCTCCCTGGACGCGTTGGGGCGCTTGGCCGCCGCCTTTCGTGTCGCCATAAAACGTCTCCTCAGACTCGTTTGATATCAAACTACCCTAGCTTAACGTGGGGTTACATCAATAGCACCCATAAATTTCAGGTGGATCAATGTCGAGGGTCGTCAAAGGATTTCCGTGTCAGCGGATCAGAATTTCGTCAGGTCGAACCAGCCCCAGAACCAGCCGTGCCCGCTCATCCAGCAGGTCAAGGTCGAGGTAGTCGCTCGACAATCTGTGCGTGCGGTTTTCCAACTCGCCACGCTCCTGCCGCAGGCTGGCCAGCGTGACGTTCAGATCGCGAATGTCCTCATGCACCGTGGCCAGACGGGTCATGCCGTGATTGCCCTGCAGGGCGATGAACGCGAAATAGATTATCAGTCCCAGCGCACCGAGCGAAAATGCCGCGTCGCTCAACGCACGGGCCGGAATGCTGGATGGTTTGACCACGGAATTACCAGACGACTGCAAAGACTGAATTTTCTTATAGCGACTATGGCAAATTCAGAATCGTCTGTGAAACACTTTCGGTGGGAAAACACTCAGACTGGTATTTTCGCTACACTCATGGGCAGGTTGGGGTGGGGCGGCCTGTACCGACCGCCCCGTTGGATCAGTCACGACCCTTGTAGATGTCGATGATCTTGCCGAGCATATCGAGCGCCTCACCCCGCTCGCGCTGGAACGTGTTGCGTCCGATGATCGAACCGTTGCCGCCGCCGTCGCGGATCGCGCGGGCATCGTCGTAGACCGAGTCCGCGCCCTTTTTGGACCCGCCCGAGAAGACGACAATCCGACGTCCGTCGAAGCTGGCCTGCATGCAGTGGCGCACCCGTGCCGCCTGATCGGAGATGTCGATGCCCTCGCTCTCGTAGACCTTCTTGGCCTCTCCCAGGCTGAGGTGATCGCTGCTCAGCTTGATCTTGATGATATGCGCGCCCAGCAGGGCGGCGATCTGTGCGGCGTAGGCACCGATATCAATCGCCGTCTCGCCGTCCTTGTCCAGGGCTTCACCCCGGGGATAGGACCAGATGACGGTCGCGATGCCCTTGGCCGCCGCCTCCTGCCGCATGGCCGAGATTTCCTCGAACATGTCCAGACCGGCGGATGATCCCGGATAGATGGTGAAGCCGATGGCAGAACAGCCCAGACGCAGGGCATCGTCAACGGTGGCGGTGATCGCCTGATCTTTCGGCGCTTCGTCGGGGATCAGCGAGTTCGCGCTGTTGGCCTTCAGAATGGTGGGGATTTGACCGGCGAATGTGTCCGCTCCAGCCTCGATCATACCCAGCGGCGCGGCATAGGCGGACAGACCGGCATCTATGGCCAGTTGATAGTGGTAATGCGGATCATAGGCGGCTGGGTTCGGAGCGAAGCTGCGGGCAGGGCCGTGTTCGAACCCCTGATCGACCGGCAGGATCACCAGTTTGCCCGATCCCCCCAGCTTACCCTGCATCAGTATCCGGCATAGGTTCGCCTTCACTCCGGGCGTTTCGCCCTCATAATTGGCAAGGATGTTGCGAACGATGCGAGTGGCTTTCATCAGGGGGTCCTCCAGGAGCCTCGGGAAACATGATGTTTGCTAGCCAGCAGGCGCGGACCGGTCAACTGTGTGACCGGCCCCCAACCGCTTTGAATCATGTGCGGTGCAACAAATATTCCAAAAATCCAGGCAAATGCCTGAACGATGAGCGGATGCCCGGAAAATCAGGCGCCTAGCCCAATGCCGCGACGCCAGGCAGGGTCTTGCCTTCCAGCCACTCCAGAAACGCGCCGCCGGCGGAGGACACGTATGTGAAATGATCCGCCGCCCCCGAAATGTTCAGCGCGGCGACAGTATCGCCGCCGCCCGCGACGGAAACGAGGCGTCCCTCGCGTGTCAGCTCCGCGACCGTCAGCGCCGCAGCCTTGGTCGCGGCGTGAAACGGCTCGATCTCGAACGCGCCCAGCGGGCCGTTCCAGACCACGGCCTTGGCCTGACCGAACAGCTCAGCCACAGCGCGGACAGTTTCCGGCCCGGCGTCGAGGATCATCGCATCCTCGGGGCAGGCATTCGCCGCCACAGTCTCCGACTCGGCGCCCGCCTTGAACTCCCGCGCGACAACCACATCGACCGGCAGATGCAGCGTGCAGCCCGACCCGTTCGCCTTGTCCATGATGGCGCGGGCAGTGTCGGTCATGTCGTGTTCACACAGCGACTTGCCCACGTCGATGCCCTGCGCGGCCAGAAACGTGTTCGCCATGCCGCCGCCGATCACGATATGATCCATGCGGTCGATCAGATTGCCCAGCAGGTCCAGCTTGGTCGAAACCTTCGCCCCCCCCACCACGGCGACGACCGGACGCGGCGGATCGCCCAGCACCGCCTGCAATGCGCCCAGCTCCTCCGCCATCAGCCGGCCCGCGCAGTTGGGAAGCAACCGCGCCAGCCCCTCGGTCGAGGCATGGGCCCGATGCGCGGCGGAGAATGCGTCGTTGCAATAGATGTCGCCCCCCTCGGCCAGCGCCTTGGCAAAATCGGGGTCGTTCTGCTCCTCACCGGGGTGGAAGCGCGTGTTTTCCGCCAGAACGACGCCGCCGTCGGGCAGATCGGCCAGCGCGTCCTTCACCGGTGCGCCGATGCAATCGCTGGCGAAGCGGACCGGCACGCCGAGATGTTCCTCAACGGTGGAAACGATCTGTTCGAGGCTCATATCCGCGACGACCTTGCCCTTTGGCCGCCCGAAATGCGCCAGCAGCACCGGTGTGCCGCCAGCGGCCAGAATATCGCGCACGGTCGGCACGATCCGCTCGATCCGGGTGGCGTCGCTGACCGCGCCATCCTGCATGGGCACGTTCAGATCGACGCGCGCCAGCACGACCTTTCCAGCGAGGTCGAGATCGTCGAGGGTTTTCCAGCTCATGTCGGGATCCTTTGAGGTCAGCGCCAGAATGCCATCCAGGTCGAGATGCGCCACAACAGCTTCATCGCGTCGATCCAGAGGTCCCAGCCAAAAAAGAGGGTGTCGGCGAGGAAGATGGCAACGATGATGCCGCCAATCCAAAGGGCGAATGTCGTGTTCATGAATCCTCTCCGACCGTCGCATCCTGTTTACGCAACGTCCGCAGATATGTCACCCGCCGTTCGCGTGCGGCGCGACCCGTCGGAATGGAAATCGGGCGGGCCACACCGAGCGTAGATGCGGATTGCGGGGGAGGTGGCCCCCCCCGCAAAGGACATTACAGCAGATCGCGGACCTTTTGCGCGACAGCCTCGGCGGTGATGCCGAAATGCTCGAACAACTCACCTGCCGGGGCGGAGGCGCCGAAACTGTCCATGCCGACGAAATCGGCTTTCTTCCAGTTGCCGCGCTCACCGCACAGCCACTTGTCCCAGCCCTGACGGATGCCCGCCTCGACCGCGACGCGCACGGGGCCTGCGGGCAGGACACGCTTGCGATAGGCCTCGTCCTGCTGCTCGAACAGTTCCCATGACGGCATGGAGACGACGCGCACGCCGATGCCCTCGTTTTCCAGCAGACGCCGTGCCTCCAGCGCCACGGAGACTTCCGAACCGGTGGCCAGCAGGATCGCCATGCGCTTGCCCTGCGATTCCGCCAGAACGTATGCGCCCTGTGCCGTCAGGTTCTTCGTCTTGTGCTCGGTCCGGACCACCGGCAGGTTCTGACGGGTCAGGGCCAGCATCGACGGCCCCTCCATCGTCACGGCCAGTTCCCAGGCCTCCGCCGTCTCGATGGTGTCTGCGGGGCGCAGGACGGTCAGGTTCGGGATGGCGCGCATCGCGGCCATGTGCTCGACCGGCTGGTGTGTGGGGCCGTCTTCACCCAGACCGATGGAATCGTGGGTCATCACATAGGCCACCCGGATGTTCATCAGCGCGGACAGGCGCATTGCCGGGCGGGCGTAATCGGTAAAGGCCATGAACGTGCCGCCATAGGGCAGGACACCGCCATGCAGCGCCATGCCGTTCATCGCGGCGGCCATGCCATGTTCGCGGATGCCGTAGGACACGTGCCGACCCTTGCGGTTGTCCGCATCGAACGTGCCCAGATCCGGCGTCAACGTGTTGTTGGAGCCGGTCAGGTCAGCGGAGCCGCCGATCGTCTCGGGCAGGATGGAGTTGATGACGCCGAGCGCCAGTTCCGATGCCTTGCGGGTGGCGACAGCCTTGCCCGCCTCGGATGCGTCCTGCTTGAAGCGTTTGATCGCGGCGGACAGCTTCTTGGGTGTCTCGCCGGACATCTGGCGCTTGAACTCGGCTTGCTTGGTGCCGGACAGTCCCGCCAGACGCGTTTCCCATTCCTGACGGGCGATTGCCCCGCGTGCACCGATCTGGCGCCATTCCGACAGCAGGTCGGCGGGAATGTCGAACGGCGCGTGGGTCCAGCCATAGGCCTTGCGCGTGTCCGCGATCAGCGTGTTGTCGGTCAGCGCCCCGTGGCCCTTGGACGTATCCTGAGCCGAGGAGCCGATGGCGATATGCGTCTTGCACGCGATCATCGAGGGCTTGGGCGATTGTTTCGCCTGCCGGATCGCTTCGTCGATGCTCTCGGGGTCGTGCCCATCGCAGGAGAAGACGGACCAGCCCGACGCCTCGAACCGCGCCATCTGGTCGGTCACATCGGAAATGGAGACCTTGCCGTCGATGGTGATGCCATTGTCATCCCACAACACGATCAGCTTGCCCAGTTGCTGCTTGCCCGCCAGGCCGATGGCCTCCTGCGAAACCCCTTCCATCAGGCAGCCGTCGCCCGCGATCACGTAGGTGTGGTGGTCCACGATCTTCTTGCCGAACCGCGCTTGCAATGACGCCTCGGCGATGGCGAAGCCGACGGAGTTCGCGATGCCCTGACCCAGCGGGCCGGTCGTCGTCTCGATCCCGTCCGCGTGGCCGTATTCCGGATGGCCCGCCGTGCGCGCGCCCAACTGGCGGAAGTTCTTGATCTCCTCCAGCGTGATGTCGGAATAGCCGGTCAGATACATCAGCGCATAAAGCAGCATGGAGCCGTGGCCCGCCGACAGCACGAACCGGTCGCGGTCGGCCCAGCGGGGCTGCGAAGCGTCGAACTTCAGGTGCTTCTCGAACAGGACCGTCGCCACGTCCGCCATGCCCATGGGCATACCGGAATGGCCGGAATTGGCGGCCTTGACCGCGTCGAGGGCCAGCACACGGATCGCGGTGGCCTTGTTCCAATGATCGGGGTGGCGGGCGCGCAGGTCTTCGATGTTCACGAGTGATCTCTCATCCACTGGGAAAAGTCGCGCTCTCAATACCACCGCACACCCTTTGGTCAAGCGTATCGGGCCCGCATACCGCAATCGAGGCGACTTTCAGCCGGTTTCGGCCCATTTTGGCAGCAGCGCGGAGCACCGCGTGGACTCGCGGCATTTTCACCGGCGAAAATGCGTGTCAAAACTGGCGAAGGTCGAAGGAACGCGATACGTTACGCCAAAACAAGGCGAACGCCCCAGGGCAGCAGAGGCATGACATGAACGATATCGAGGCATTGGAGGCCCGCATCGAAGCGGCCACCACCCGGATCGCCACCGCCATCGCGGCAAAACAGAACGTTGCGGCGGAACCGGGCGGCGATCCCGTTGCATTGCGCAGGTTGGAGCGGGTGAACGTCGCCCTGCGCGCGCAGCTCAAGGATATGGAGTTGAAGCGTGAGGCCGACATGGCGCAGCTCGACGGCCTGATCTCCGAATTGCGCCCCCTGGTGGAGGAAGCTGAAAATGGCTGAGATCGATCTGGATATCGGTGGAAAGACTTTCCGCGTCGCCTGCGCCGATGGGGAGGAACGCCAGTTGCAATCCGCCGCAGCCCTCGTCGCGTCCGAGGCGCAGAACCTCGTCGCCGCCATCGGGCAACTGCCGGAAAGCCGGATGCTGCTGATGTCCTCGCTGATGTTGGGCGACCGGCACATTGCCTTGCAAGGTCAGCTTCGCGCGGCGGAGGATCGGATTCGCGCCCTCGAACTGCGTGCCGAACGGGCGGAGGCTGAAAGCGCCGCGCCCGCCGCACCCGCGCCGGGCGGTCTGTTCCAGCAGGATCCGGCGGAGGCGCTCGCCGCCCTGACCCGCACCGCCGAAACGCTGGAGGCAATGGCCGACGCGTTGGAGGCCAAGGCGGAATGAGCGTTCATGTCTACGGCATTCCATCCTGCACAACGGTTCGCAAGTCCCTGAAATGGCTCGACTCGCGCAATGTGGCCTATGAGTACACCCCCTTCGCGAAAGTGCCGGACCTGGCCACGGCGTTGCGCACATGGATCGACAGCGCGGGGCAGGACCGGGTGATGAATGCGCGCGCCGCGACCTTTCGCGCCTTGCCTCAGCCCGAGCAGGAGCGCATGAAATCGGACGTGGATTTCGCCATCGCCCGCATGGTGGCCGATCCGCGACTGATCAAGCGGCCCGTGCTGGTCGCCGGCACCACGGTTGCGACCGGGTTCGATGAGGCGGAGTGGCGTGACGCAATCTGAAATCCAGCGATTTCCAAATCTCGTTTTCGGCGGTGGGGGCACGCGATGCTTCTGGCATGGCGGTTTTCTCGGGTCGATCTACGATTTGCTGGCGCCGACACAGAAAATCAACGCAGTCTCGGGCGGGGCGCTGTCCGCGCTCGCCTATGTGACGAAGCAGGAAGCGCGACTGCTCGACATTACCGGCAGTCATTTCGACGTTGCCGCAGGTGGCCCCGGCAACATGAGTTGGGCGCGAAGGCGCAGCGGTGGCGATCTGTTCATTCATCAGGTGCTCTACCGTACGATCGTTTCGATCATGATGGATAACGCCGCCGCGGTCGAGGCAATCGCGGAGGGTCCGCAATTCACCGTCCAACTGGCCAAGCCCTCCCGCTACGGCGCGCTGGCTACCGTGCTCGCCTACGCGGCGGAGGTTCCGGCCCGAGGATCCCCGCATGTGCGGGCGGCGCGACGCATGGGGGCGGTTCCCGTCTATGTCGATGCGCGTCAGGCCGCGCGCGAGGGGCGCTTCGTCGATCTGGTCGTGGCGGCCGCGTCCAGCCCGCCGGTCTTTGACCAACTGTTCTGGGACGGCGTCGCGGTGATCGACGGCGGTGTGGTGGATAATGCCTTCCCGCATGAGGAGGGCGAGGACCAGCTTATCATGGTCACGCGCCCCTATCCCAAACTGCCCGTGATCGAGGGCCGCACCTACGCGAAACCCTCACGCAAGATCGCGACCAACAAGCTGGATTTCACCGACCGCGCCGGGATCGAGGCCGCCTGGAAACAGGGAATGGATGACGGGGCCGCGTTCCGCGCAACCCTGACAGCATAGTCTTCACCGGGTTTAAGCGCGGGCAAAGGCGGTGATACTGGCCAGTATAAGGCTGATTGCACACAGAACGGCAATTAGTCTGTCGGGCACATAGGTTGCGCCCGACAGGTGGCAGGATCATTCCTGTTTGTTCGCCTCACGAACGCGCGCGGCGGCTTCCTCATCGAACGAAACGCCGTTTTCCTTGAGCAAGGTATCCATCTCGCCCGACAGGACCATTTCGGTGATGATGTCGCAGCCGCCCACGAACTCACCCTTTACATAGAGCTGGGGGATCGTCGGCCATTCCGAATAATCCTTGATTCCCTGCCGGATATCCTCGTTCGCCAGAACGTTCACATCCTTGAAGGGGACATTCATGTAGGTCAGAACACCTGCCACACGGGATGAGAATCCGCATTGCGGCATGGAGGCCGTGCCTTTCATGAACAGGACGACATCGTTGCCCTTCACGTCCGCGTCGATGATGTCATGTGCGGGATTTGTCATTGCCTGGGCTCCTTGGTTTTCACTGCACGTGCCTTGATGGCCTGATCGCGCATGTAGTCGTTCGCCTTCTGGATGTCACCATGTCCCAGCGGATTCCCGAACGTGGTGTGCACCTCACGCAGTTTCGTGGGGTCGATGTCGAATTTCTCGGCGAATGTTCGGGCAGGACGCTTCGACCTGAAGGCATATTCGACGATGGCCAGCAGGATGACAGCGGCGATAATGCCGCCGATCACATAGACCATCCATATGGTCCCCTCGCTCACGCCGGAACCTTGGTCGTCAACGCCAGAGCGTGCAGCAACCCGTTGCTGCCCTGCATCTGATCGCCCAATGCCGCATATACGGCCTGATGTTGTTTTACCCGGCTCAGCCCGCGAAATTCCTCCGCCGTGACGAAGGCGGCGTAGTGATTGCCGTCACCGGCCAGATCGTCGATCCGAATCTCGGCGTCGGGGAATTTCTTGCGGATCAGGGCTTCGATCTCATGCGCCTGCATGGCCATCGTGTCATCTCCCTCTCTCGTTTGATGAAAATGTATTGCGTCCCGCTGCGGGCGGCAAGGTGTGCCGCCGCATCGCGTTTCGGTCCCGATCAACCTCAGCCGAAGCGATGGGGCAGGGCGGTATCGCTGGCCACCCGCAGATCGGCCAGCGCAACCGAGGCGGAGCCGAGCACGACCGCGCCCCCGCCGACCTGTCCCACGACCTTCGCGGGCAGCCCCTTGGACCGGGCCATGGCGATCAGCGCCTCCGCATCGCGAGTGGCGAGCAGATAGCGCGCCTGATCCTCACCGAACCACCAGCCGGTTCCGCTGCCCTCCAGCGTGATGCCGACATCGCCCGCCAGCGCCATATCGCTGGCCGCCAGTGCAAGCCCGCCATCCGACAGGTCGTGGGCCGCGCGGATCAGACCAGCGGCGAACGCGGCCCGCACCAGTTCGCCATGCGCCCGCTCCGCCGTCAGATCGACGGGCGGGGCATCGCCTTCGATGCGCTGATACAGTTCTGCCAGCAGGGCGGACTGGCCCAGATGGCCGCGTGTTTCCCCCAGCAGGACCAGCGTATCGCCATCGCTGGGCGCCGTGGGGATCATATCGTCAAGCGAGGCAAGCAGGCCCACCGCGCCGATGGTCGGGGTCGGCAGGATGCCGGTGCCGTCCGTCTCGTTATACAAGCTGACATTGCCCGACACGATCGGCATGTCCAGCGCCGCGACCGCCGCGCCGATCCCCTCGATACAGCCCACAAGCTGCCCCATGATCTGCGGCTTTTCCGGATTGCCGAAGTTGAGGTTGTCGGTCGTGGCCAAGGGGGTGGCCCCGGTGGCGCAAAGGTTGCGATACGCCTCCGCCACCGCCTGCTTGCCACCCTCGACCGGGTTCGCCAGGCAATAGCGCGGCGTCACGTCCGAGGTGAAGGCCAGCGCCTTGTCCGTGCCGTGCACCCGCACCACGCCCGCATCGGCACCGGGCGCGCGCACGGTATCGGCCATGACGGTGGTATCGTATTGCTGCCAGACCCATGCGCGTGAGCCATAATTGGCGGAGCCGGCCAGCGCCAGCAGCGCCTCCGCCGGGTCCACCTCGGGCACGTCCCCGACCGGTCCCGCAGGCGGGGTGGCGACCCAGGGGCGGTCATATTCGGGGGCGGTTCCCGACAGCGCCTTCAACGGCAGGTCGGCCTTTACCTCACCATTGTGCACGATCAGAAAACGATCCTCGGCAATCGTCTCACCCACGATGGCGAAATCCAGATCCCACTTGTCGAACACCGCCTTGGCCTCATCCTCCTTGGCGGGCAGCAGGACCATCAACATGCGCTCCTGCGATTCCGACAGCATCATTTCATAGGCAGTCATGTTTTCTTCGCGCACCGGCACACGCTCCAGATCCAGCCGGACGCCCAGATTGCCCTTGTCGCCCATTTCCACGGCGGAGCAGGTCAGGCCCGCCGCCCCCATGTCCTGAATCGAGATCACGGCCCCCGTCGCCATCAATTCCAGCGTCGCCTCCATCAGGCGCTTTTCGGTGAAGGGATCGCCGACCTGCACGGTGGGGCGCTTGTCCTCGATGGTGTCGTCGAACTCGGCGGAGGCCATGGTCGCGCCGCCCACGCCGTCACGGCCCGTCTTCGCGCCCAGATAAACCACCGGCATTCCCACGCCTGAGGCCGCCGAATAGAAAATCTTGTCCGCATCCGCCAGACCGGCGGCGAAGGCATTTACCAGACAGTTGCCGTCATAAGCCGCGTGAAACCGCAATTCCCCCCCCACCGTCGGCACGCCGAAGGCATTGCCGTAGCCGCCCACGCCCTCAACCACACCATTGACGAGAGTTCGGGTGCGCGGATGCTCGACCCGGCCGAAGCTGAGCGCGTTCATCGCCGCGATCGGACGCGCGCCCATGGTGAACACGTCGCGCAGAATGCCGCCGACGCCGGTGGCGGCCCCTTGATACGGCTCGATATAGGAGGGGTGGTTGTGGCTCTCCATCTTGAAGACCACGGCCATCTTCTGCCCGTCGGGGCCTTCGCCGATATCGACGACGCCCGCATTTTCACCTGGGCCGCAGATCACTTGCGGGCCGGTTGTGGGCAGGGTGCGCAGCCACTTCTTCGACGACTTGTAGGAACAATGCTCGTTCCACATCGCGGAGAAGATGCCCAGTTCGGTGAAGCTCGGCTCACGCCCGATCAGGTCGAGGATGCGCTGGTATTCCTCATCGTTCAGGCCGTGAGCGGCGATAAGGTCAGGGGTGATGGCGGGATCGTTGGACATCGGGGCCTCCGGCAGGCTTGCGTTGCAGCCTTTTAGGGGGCGGAGGCCCCTGTCGGCAAGTCACCTCTGCCGCTGATCTATGCGTCGCTCATAGACCGGCTGATGCGGCGGGTGAAGTTGACGTTGCAGCGGATCGGTTCGGCTGGCAATCGAATATGTATTCGCGAACAGAAATAACATGACGTTCTCCTCCTCCTGTGTTTCGATGTACTGAATATGAGCCTGATCTCGACTTTATGCGAGCCATAACGGTTTCTGAAATGTTAGCTTGAGTTACATATGCCCGAACCCTTGCTCCCGCCTCTCGCCGCCCTTCGCGCCTTCGAGGTGACGGCCCGCCATCTCAGCTTCTCCGCCGCGGGGCGGGAGTTGAACGTGACACATGCCGCCGTTGCACAGCAGGTGCGCGGGTTGGAACGTGAACTGGACGTCATTCTGGTGCAGCGCGCGGGGCGCGGTCTGGCCCTGACGACGGACGGGCAGGCCCTGGCACATGACTTGGCGGAGGGATTCGCCAGCTTCCGGCAGGGAATTTCCAGAATTCGCGATCAGAAAAGCCTCCTGCCCGTGCGCATCGCGCTGACCCCCAGCTTTGCCGTCAGTTGGTTCATGCCCCGCCTTGCGGCCCTGCGCGATGCGCACCCGGACATCGAACTGGCGCTGAATCCCGGCCCGGAACTGGTGGATCTGGGGGCGGGTGAGTACGATCTGGCGATCCGCTTTGGTCCGGGCGGCTGGCCCGGCGTCATCAATGAGCCGTTCATTCCGACCTCGTTCGTCGTGTGCGCCGCGCCCACCCTGGTCGAATCCTGGTCGCCCGATTGCCCTGAAGACCTGCTCGCCCTGCCATGGTTCGAGGAGCCCGGCCGACACGAACAGGCGATCTGGCTGACCGCGATGAACATCCCGATGGAACGTGTGAAAAACATCACGCAGATCCCCGGCTACATGATGCTGGCCGCCCTGCGTGAGGGGCAGGGCATTGCCGCGACCACAAAACTGTTCGTTCAGGAGGATGTGGACGCAGGCCGCCTGCGCATCTTGTGGGAGGATGAGACCCCGGGCTGCGGCTATCACCTGCTCTACCGCAAGGGCCCCCAGCGCGCGCAGGTCCAGGCCGTGCTCAAGTGGCTGAAAAAGCAGGTTGAGTAAGCAAAAAAAAGGCCGAGCATAAAGCTCGGCCCAAGTCCAACAGGGAGGTATCAAGACCGACGGGAAGCAACCGGAGCCGCACATCCGCCTGTCTTGAGAGGGTATCTAGAACGCCCGACCGCTTATGGCAAGTGAGTGTGCACAACTGTATACGCATAGCTGTATCCCGCTGGGTGCATGTGTTGCGGTTACAGCACAATCTGATCGCTATGGGCCACTGCGATCCATGGCGATCAGCTTGCAGCCTCCGCCGCCTCCCGCTGGGCGCGTTTATAGGCAGCGATTTCGGCCAGAATGAAATCACGAAACGCCGCGACCCGCTTGGAATGACGCAATTCCTCGGGATAGGCGAGATAGACCGGCACCACCCCGCTCGCCTGGCTGGGCACGACGTTGACCAGATCGGGCTGGTTGTTCGTCACGTAATCGGGCAGGGCGCCGATGCCCAGACCGTGGATCACCGATTGCAGAATGCCGAAATAGTTGTTTACCGTCAGATGGCTGGGATGATCCCCGTCGAGGAACGGGCGCAGCCAGGCCTGACCGGCGGCAACCTGCGGGGAATCGGGCGCATGTCCGATGATGCGATGGCGCATCAACTCCTCCGCCGTGGCGGGCAGGCCATTGCGACCGATATAGTCCTCCGAGGCATAGAACCGCATCCGCACGTCCATCAGCCGGCGGCGGATCAGATCGGCCTGACTGGGTTCCTTGAGCCGGATGGCCACGTCCGCCTCACGCATCGGCAGATCGACGACCCGTTCGTCCAGCATAAGATTGATCTTGAGGTTGGGATACCTCTCGTAAAGCCGGATCAGGCGAGGGGCCAGCCACAGCGTACCGAATCCGGTGGTCGTGGTGACGCGCAGTTCGCCGAAAACCTCATCCTCGCTGTCGCGAATGCGCGCGGTGGCCGCCGCTAGCCGTTTGGCCATGTCGCGTGTGGCGGAATACAACAGCTCGCCCTGTTCGGTCAGCATCAGCCCGCGCGCATGGCGATGGAACAGGGTGACGTTCAGCGCCTCCTCCAACCCGCGAATCTGGCGGCTGACGGCAGATTGGCTCAGATGCAGGCTGTCCCCCGCATGGGTGAGGGAGCCGACATCCGCCACAGCATGGAAAATCCGCAATTTGTCCCAGTCCATACCGTCTTCGCTCCCCTCAGCTCCGATGTGTCCCGGCTGGATGATTGGCCACGGCAGATATGGACCGTTTCGACTTGCTCAAGACTATCGCACGACTGTCACGCAACCGCATGGCTTTTTTGCACGAGATTTGCTGCGAGGATACCAAATTCGCGTCGCGGGCCAAGGCGCTAAAGATAATTTTTGGCAAATTATAAGGACACTTTCGAAGGTTTCCCCCTGTTCTGGATCGTGAATCACTCCGGTGGGATAGACACGAAAGCCATTTCGAGCCAATGGGCTCGAACGGATCGGTAATATAACATCGTCCTTTCTGCCGAATTAAAAGGTCATTTCGTTGCGTATTGTATACGCCCTCGATTCTGAAGATTTCGTTACGGTTCGGCTCGCACGTGTGGTGTCGCTACAGACCCAGATACCCTCGTTCGACCTCCACCACGTGTCGCACATCTGCGTGATTCTTCGAAAATTCAACTTGAAGGGTCAATATTTCTTACCTAACCTAGGGTCGTAACTCAATTCGTGAAGCCTTCGCAGAATGGGCATCATGTGGGAGATGATGATATGACGCTACAGGATGTAAGCCTGTCCGACCGCTATGATCTGAGCAAGGACACCGTTCTGCTCAGCGGTATTCAGGGGCTGGTGCGCCTGCCATTGATGCAGGCCGCGCGCGACCGCGCCGCCGGGCACCAGACCGCAGGCCTCGTTACCGGATATCGCGGATCGCCGCTGGGGGGCGTGGATCAGCAGATGCAACGCGCGGCGAAGCAGTTGACCGAGGCGAACGTCGTGTTCCAGTCCGGCCTGAACGAGGACCTCGCCGCGACCGCGCTGTGGGGCGCACAACAGGCGGAATTGCGGGGCGAGGGCAAATATGACGGCGTGTTCGGCCTTTGGTATGGCAAGGGGCCGGGCGTGGATCGTTCGGGCGATGTCTTTCGCCACGCGAACATGGCGGGCACGTCCGCGCTTGGCGGGGTTCTGGTCGCGATGGGCGATGACCATACAGGCGAAAGCTCGACCGTGCTGCACCAGTCGGAATTCGCGCTGGTCGATGCCCTGATGCCGATTCTGGCCCCCGCCGGTGTGCAGGAAGTGCTCGATTACGGCATCCTGGGCTGGGCGTTGAGCCGCTATTCCGGCTGTTGGGTCGGGATCAAATGCCTCAAGGATACCATCGAGGTGACGGAGGTCGTGGACGGTTCCATCGACCGCGTTCAGGTCCGCCAGCCCACCGATTTCGACATGCCCGCAGGCGGCATCAACATCCGTCTGGGCGATTCCCCAGCGGAGCAGGAGGCCCGCCTGCACGATTACAAACGTTTCGCAGCCGAGGCATTTGCCCGCGCAAACAAGCTGGACTACCGTGTCCACGGCGATCGCAGCGCGCGCATCGGCATCGTTTCCAGCGGCAAGAGCTGGCTCGACACGATCCACGCCCTTGACCTGCTGGGCATCGACGAGGCGGAGGCCCAGCGTCTGGGCATCACCACCTACAAGGTCGGCATGCCGTGGCCGCTCGACATGAAGTCGATGCGCGAATGGTCCGACGATCTGGACATCATCATCTGCGTTGAGGAGAAGCGAAAGCTGATCGAGGTGCAGATCAAGGAGGCGATCTTCGATGACCGCAAGGGCCGTCGCGTCGTCGGTTGGAAAAAGGAAGACGGCGACCTGCTGTTCACCGTCAAGGGCGCGCTCGACCCCGTTCTGATCGCACGAAAGCTGGGCGCCCTGCTGGCGGAGGAGGGCGTGACCTCGGAACGTCTGACCACCGCGATGGAGGTTCTGGACTCCGCCGCGAAGGCCGACAACGCCGAGGAAATCGCCGCCCGCCTGCCGTGGTTCTGCTCCGGCTGTCCGCACAACTCCTCGACCAAGGTTCCCGAGGGTTCTCGCGGATATGCCGGGATCGGTTGTCACTACATGGTGCAATGGATGGACCGCGAAACCGTCGGCTTCACCCATATGGGCGGCGAGGGCGCGAACTGGATAGGTGAGGCACCCTTCTCGAAAACGCAGCACGTGTTCCAGAACCTGGGGGACGGTACGTATAACCATTCCGGCGTGCAGGCGATCCGCGCCGCGCTGGCCGCAGGCACCAATATCACCTACAAGATCCTCTATAACGATGCCGTCGCCATGACGGGCGGCCAATCCAACGAGGGCGGTCTGGACGCGCTGCGCATCGCGCATGAGGTCAAGGCGATGGGCGTTTCACGCATCGTCGGCGTCTACGATCCGAAGGAGGACGTCGATCCCGCCAGCTTCCCCATAGAAATGCGCGAACGGGATGAGCTTGACGCCGTTCAGCGTGAGTTGCGCGAGATTGAGGGCGTCTCCGTCATCCTCTACATCCAGACCTGTGCCGCCGAAAAACGCCGCCGGCGCAAGCGCGGCACCTTCCCCGATCCCGACAAGCGCGTGTTCATCAATCCCGCCGTGTGCGAGGGTTGCGGCGATTGCGGCGTACAGTCCAACTGCGTCTCGATCCTGCCGCTGGAAACCGAGCTGGGCCGCAAACGCCAGATCGACCAGTCGAGCTGCAACAAGGATTTCTCCTGCCTCAAGGGATTCTGCCCCAGCTTCGTCACGGTGGAGGGGGCCAAGGTCCGCAAGGCGGAAACGACCGCCGTGCGGATCGACGACCTGCCCATGCCCGCCCTGCCGACGATCAACGGCACGCATAACCTCGTCATCACAGGCGTCGGCGGTACGGGGGTCGTTACCGTCGGCGCCGTGCTCGCCATGGCCGCACATCTGGAGGGCAAGGGCGCCGGCGTCATGGAAATGGCCGGTCTGGCGCAAAAGGGCGGCGCGGTGCACATCCACGCCCGCATTGCCGAAACGCCCGGTGACATCAGCGCCGTGCGCGTCGCCGTGGGGGAGGCTGACGGCGTGATCGGGGGCGACATGGTCGTGGCCGCCGGGTCCAAGACTCTGGGCCTGATGACCCGTGGCCGCACCCGCGCCGTGTGCAACAGTCATGAGATCATCACCGGCGAATTCACCCATAACAAGGAATTCCAACTGCCAACCGACCGCATGGGCCTCGCCCTGCGCGCCCGCCTCGGCGATGAGGCGCTGGCGATGCTGAATGCGTCCAAGCTGGCGGAGAAGGTCCTGGGTGACGCGATCTACGCGAACGTCCTGATGCTGGGTGCCGCGTGGCAGGCTGGTCTGGTTCCCCTGTCGCTGGAGGCGCTGATGCGCGCGCTGGAACTCAACGGTGCCGCGGTCGAGGGCAACAAACGCGCCTTCGAACTGGGCCGCTGGGCGATACATGCGCCCGATGAGGCTGCGGCGCTGACAACCTCCGAAGTCCCGGTGGAGGAGCGCAGCCTGGAGGAACGCGTCGCCTTCCGCGCGGATCAGTTGACGGCCTATCAGAACGCAAAGCTGGCGAAGAAATACACCGCGCTGGTGGATCGCGCGCGAAAGGTCAGCGATGAGCTCGCCCTCGCCGTGGCGCAGGGATATCACAAGTTGCTGTCGTACAAGGATGAATACGAGGTGGCCCGCCTGCATTCCGAAACGCTGGAACAAGCCATCGCGGCCAAATTCGAGGGCGTCACGAGCATGCGCTTTCACATGGCCCCGCCGATCCTGGGCAAGAAGGACGCCGAGGGTCGCCCGGCGAAGTCCGAATTCGGCCCGTGGATGCTCAAGGCGTTTTCGGTCCTGCGGCATGGCAAGACGCTGCGCGGCACCCCGCTCGATCCCTTCGGCTATACCGCCGAGCGTAAGATGGAGCGGGCGCTGATCGCTCAGTTCGAGGCGGATATGGATGAGGTCCTGTCATCGGTCGATGCCTCCACCCACGACGCGGCCGTCGCGTTGGCGCTGCTGCCGCTGCAAATTCGCGGCTTCGGTCATGTGAAACAGGCCAATGCGGAGGATGCTGCAAAACGGCGCGAGGAAATCCTCGCCCGGTTCAGGGCCGGCGGTGCGCCGATCCTGCACGCCGCGCAGTAACTGCAATCAGGGCGCGATGATCGTGGTTATCGCGCCCAGCCCCTCGATCTTGCAGGTGCAGCTGTCGCCCCGCTGCAATGCGCCCACGCCCGCAGGCGTGCCGGTATAGATCAGATCGCCCGGCACCAGCGTGACCGAGGCGGAGCAGGCGGCGATGATTTCCGGCACCGACCAGATCATGTCTGACAGATCGCCGCGCTGGCGCTCCTCCCCATTGACCCGGCTGGTGATCGCGCCGGTCAGAGGATGCGGGCCACGGTGGACCGGACCGCAGATTGCCGAATTGTCGAATGCCTTGCCCCAATCCCACGGCCGCCCGGCCTTCTTGGCCTCCGCTTGCAGATCGCGCCGTGTCAGGTCATTGCCGATGGCATAGCCCCAGACATGGCTCAACGCATCCTCGGCACGGATATCCGTGCCGCCGGTTCCAATCGCGACGACCAGTTCGACCTCATGATGCAGATCCTCGGTCTGGGGCGGATAGGGGATGGTGCGCCCGTCCCCGACCAGCGCATCCGCAGGCTTGGTAAAGAAGAACGGCGGGTCGCGCTCATCATTGCCCATCTCGCGCGCGTGGGCGGCATAATTGCGCCCGACGCAGAACACACGCCGGACGGGAAACCGGTCCGCCGTGCCCTCGACGGCGACACTGGGCTGGGAGGGGGCGGGCAGTACGAAGCTCATTTCACTTTCTCCAAATATCCCCGCCGGAGGCCCCTTCACACCAGTCGGGACTGGTCCATCGCCGCGCGCACGAAGCTGGCGAACAGCGGGTGCGGCTCGAACGGTTTCGATTTCAGTTCCGGGTGGAATTGTACGCCGACGAACCACGGATGCGTCGGAATCTCGACGATCTCAGGCAATTCCCCGTCCGGGCTGAGGCCGGAGAAGCGCAGACCCGCTTCCTCCAGCTTTTCCTTGTAGGTAATATCAACCTCGAACCGATGACGGTGCCGTTCCGAAATATCGGTGGCGCCATAGATATCCGCGATCCTGCTGCCTGCGGCCAGCGTCGCGTCATAGGCGCCCAGTCGCATGGTGCCGCCCTTGTCGTCGTTGATCGAGCGTTGGATGGTGCGGTTGCCCTCGTTCCATTCCTTCATGTGATAGATCACGTGCTCAAATCGCCCGCCGCCGGATTCGGTGTCGAACTCCTCGGAGCCCGCCTTGCCGATACCGGCCAGATTGCGTGCGGCCTCGACCACGGCCATCTGCATTCCCAGGCAGATGCCGAAATAGGGAATGTCGTGCTCACGCGCGTATTTCACGGCTCTGATCTTGCCCTCGGTTCCCCGCTCACCGAAGCCTCCCGGCACCAGAATGCCGTGGAATCCTTCGAGATAGGGGGCCGGATCGTCACTGTCGAAGATCTCCGCGTCGATCCATTCGGTGCGCACCTTGACCCGGTTGTGCATTCCGCCATGAGTCAACGCCTCGCTGATGGATTTATAGGCGTCCTCAAGCTGCGTGTACTTGCCGACGACGGCGATGCGGACCTCGCCATCGGGGTTGTAGATACGGTCGGCCACGTCGCGCCACCGGTCCAGCTTGGGGGCAGGGGCCGGCGCGATGCCGAACGCGTCCAGAACCGCCTGGTCCAGCCCCTCGCGGTGATAGGCCAGCGGTGCCTCGTAGATCGACTTGAGGTCCAGCGCCGCGATCACCCGTTCGGGCCGCACGTTGCAGAACAGGGCGAGCTTCTCACGCTCCTTGCTGGGAATCGGCTGATCGGCGCGGCACACCAGAATATCGGGCGCGATCCCGATGGAGCGCAGCTCCTTGACCGAGTGTTGCGTCGGCTTCGTTTTCAACTCCCCCGATGCGGCAATGTAGGGCAGCAGGGTCAGATGCATGAACAGGCACTGGCCGAAGGGTTTCTCCTGCCCGAACTGTCGGATCGCCTCGAAGAAGGGCAACCCCTCGATATCGCCGACGGTGCCGCCGATCTCACACAGCATGAAATCGACCTCGTCGCTGCCAACTTCGAGGAAATCCTTGATCTGGTTGGTAACGTGCGGGATCACCTGAATTGTCTTGCCCAGATATTCGCCCCGGCGTTCCTTCTCCAACACGGTGGAATAGATCCTGCCGGAGGATACGGAATCCGTCGAACGCGCGGCAACACCGGTGAACCGTTCATAGTGACCCAGATCCAGATCCGTCTCCGCACCGTCATCGGTAACAAAGACCTCACCATGCTCGAATGGCGACATCGTGCCGGGATCGACGTTCAGATAGGGGTCGAGCTTGCGCAGCCGTACCGAATAGCCCCGCGCCTGCAGCAATGCACCCAGTGCGGCGGAGGCAAGTCCCTTGCCAAGCGAGGAGACCACCCCGCCGGTAATGAATACGTATCGTGCCATATGAAATGGTCCCCCGTGTCGGCCTGAATTGCCGCCTGGTGTCAGTCTGGTTCGTCACCACGCCACGGGATTGATCCCTTACCCGGAAAAGATGATTCCAGCAAGCGATCAACCCCCCGATCTAGTGGTCGGGGGGGTATGTGACGCGATGTATTGAGTTGTTATTCAGCCGCTGGCGGCAGTTCTAGGCCACCTGTCGGCGGCAGCAGATCGCCCTGAAGATCCCCGGGCAGCGTCGTATCGACATCGCCTGCGGGTTGCTCCGTGCCCAGTCGGTCCAGCACGCTGGAGTTTCCACTCTCGCGCGCGGCGATGATGGTAAGGGCCACGCACAGCGACAGAAAAGCAGCTGCGATGATCCATGTCACCTTGCTCAGCGCGGATGCAGCCCCGCGTCCGGACATCATGCCGCCACCGCCGCCGCCACCACCCATGCCGAGGCCGCCCCCTTCGGAGCGCTGCATCAGCACCACGATGATAAGCGCGAGTGCGAGCAGAAGCAGAATGACGAGAAGAACGTTTTGCATTACGGGTCCGTGCGCTGACTGATGGCGATGCGAGGCTATCTAACAAAGCGATCCCGAGGTGTCGATGCGAAAACGGCGTATTCCCGTCGCAGTCCACCGACCGTGGCGTCAGGTGCGGAACTCACGCGGGTCGTAATGCAGCAGGACGGGCACGATCAGTTCCTCCTCATCCGTCAGATGCCGGTCGAGAAAGCCGCCGAAACCTGTCAGGCGCTCATGCAACCGCCCGGCCTCATCCCGTGCATTGCCGGTGCCCAATGCGCGCAGCAAGCCGTTCGCATCCTTGGCGAATTCCGCAAGATGTTCGTCCAGCGCGTGATGATCCGCGTCCAGCATCGTGAAGCCACGCTCCAACCGCGCGTCCTGACGGGTCAGCACGGGGAAATAGTGGGTATCCTCCACCATGTGATGCTCATGCAGATGGTGCAGCAGCATCTGACCGGTGCGCCCGGTTTCACGGCCATAGCGCTCCGCATCCAGCCTGCCGTCCAGATACCCCTCGGCCCCGGCCAGCAACATCGCGTTCATCCGGCGGAACTGAAGGTGCCGGTCCAGCCAGAAGCGGATCAGTTCACCGAAATTACGATGCCCCTCCCACGTCTCACGCGGATAGGATTCGAACAGCACACGCAGGGCGTCCGGCAGGCGTTCGCGGGAGTTGAGGTCGAGGTCCATGGCCGACATTCCTTTCGTCGAGCGTGCGCGGCAGGCCTCGCGGATCAGCTGCTGCCCAGCTTCGCCCCCTATGGCCGGTTTTCCCGGATTCCGCCAGCGATTGTAGACATGGCACAGGTGAGAGAAGCTCTTGCTGTTGATCGTGCGCGTATGCTCGATCACATCCGCAAAATCCTCCACATAATTGCACATGATGGGACGGATGGAGTATCGCCGCATCCCCTCATTCGGGTCGCCGCGCAGAATGCTCAGGCACATGAAATCTTGATAGTTCAGCCCCTCATGAGGGGTAGTGAAGACGCCCGCAGGTTCACTGCGGGCGTCCACAGGATCAGTTCTTGGACTTGTCCACCATCTTGCCGGCGGAGATCCACGGCATCATTTCACGCAGCTTCTGGCCGACCTGCTCGATCTGATGCTCGTCGTTCATGCGGCGCGTGCCCTTGAAGAACGGCTGACCTGCCTGGTTTTCCTGCATGAAGTCACGCACGAACGCGCCGGTCTGGATGTCGCGCAGAACCGCCTTCATCCGGGCCTTCGTCTCATCGTAGGGCAGGATGCGCGGGCCGGAGACATACTCGCCGTACTCCGCCGTGTTTGAGATCGAGTAGTTCATGTTGGCGATGCCGCCCTCGTAGATCAGGTCCACGATCAGCTTGACCTCGTGCAGACACTCGAAATACGCCATTTCGGGGGCATAACCTGCCTCAACCAGCGTCTCGAAGCCCATGCGGATCAACTCGACCAGACCGCCGCACAGCACTGCCTGCTCACCGAACAGATCGGTTTCGCATTCCTCGCGGAAGTTCGTCTCGATGATGCCGGAGCGACCGCCACCGATGGCCGCGCAATAGGACAGGCCGATTTCCAGCGCCTTGCCCGACGCGTCCTGATCCACGGCGACCAGGCAGGGAACGCCGCCGCCCTTGGTGTATTCACCGCGCACGGTGTGGCCGGGGCCCTTGGGCGCCATCATGATGACATCGACGCCGGGCTTCGGCTCGATCAGGCCGAAATGCACGTTCAGGCCGTGGGCGAAGGCGATGGCCGCGCCGTCCTTGAGGTTGTCGTGCACGTATTTCTTGTAGGTCTCGGCCTGCAATTCGTCGGGCATGGTGAACATGATGACGTCGCACCATGCGGCTGCCTCGGCGATGCCCATGACCTTCAGGCCTTCGCCCTCGGCTTTCTTGGCGGAGGCTGATCCTTCGCGCAGGGCGACGACCAGATTCTTCGCGCCGCTGTCACGCAGGTTCAGCGCATGCGCGTGACCTTGCGAGCCGTAGCCCAGGATCGCGACCTTCTTGTCCTTGATCAGGTTGATGTCGCAATCACGATCGTAATAAACGCGCATGGGTATATCCTTTGTTGTGTTCCCCGGTTGAGGGGCAATTTACGCGGAAATCCGCGAGAGATATTTCTTTCTCTGTCGAAAAGCCGTCATTCGGCGTATACTAATGCGTGAAACTGTCGTGAAGCGGAAAATTCATGCTCGACGATACCGACAGGCGCATCCTGCGTCACATGCAATCCGATCCCGCCGCCTCTGTCGCCACCGTGGCGCAACGCGCCGGCCTCAGCCACGCGCCGTGCTGGCGCCGGATCGCGCGCATGGAACGGGACGGCGTCATCAAGGGGCGGCAGATCCTGATCGACCAGCGCAAGCTGGGGTTGGAGGTTCAGGTCTTCCTGCGCATCACGCTCGACAAGACCGCGCGCAATGCCTTCGACGCCTTCATCGCGGAGGCCCGCACCATCCCCGAGGTCACGGCGATCCAGACCCTGCTGGGCCGGGTGGACATCCGCATGGACGTCACCGCCCGCGATCTGGCGCATTACCAGCAGATCTACCGCGACCGGATCATGGCCCTGCCGCATATCCTCGATCTGGAAAGCCTGATGCTGGTGTCGGAGCTGAAGAACACGCAAGCGGTGCCCGTATGACGGAACTGGACGCGACGGATCATGCGATCCTCGATGCGCTGCGCGGCGATGGTGGGTTGAATGCCAAGCAGGTGGGCGATGCGGTTGGGTTGAGCCAGCCCGCGGCGTATCGGCGGATCCGGCGGCTGGAGGCGGACGGCGTCATCACCGGGCGTGCGCTGGTCGTGGATGCGGCGAAACTGGGCTACGGCGTGACGGTCTTTCTGGGCATCAAGCTGGCGGCGCGGGGCCGGACCGCGATGGCGGATTTTGAGCGGACCGTGATCTCGATCCCCGAGGTACAACTCGTCCAGCAGGTGATCGGGCTGTACGATTACCGTTTGCGGGTCGTGGCGCAGGACCTCAGCGATTTCGAGCGTATCCTGCGACGGCGCATCATGACCCTGCCCGGGGTGGGAGATGTGGAATCAAACGTCCTGCTGGGTGACGAATAATACATATTCCGGTGTCAATCAGAACACCGGATATGAAGGCAAGCTTACGTCCAGCGCGTGGCGACGCGGCGAGAACGGCAGTCCGTTCAACGTCGAACTGCGCGAAACGCAAAGCATCGTGTGCATCAGCACGGGTTAATTCCAGCGCGATGAAGGCTTTGCGCAATGCGCGGTGGCCGTCCCTACGCGATGGTTGGTCCTGCGCTAGGGATGACTGGCCCGGCGCAATGCGCCGTGGCCATGGGTGCGCTTAGCTGCGTCCCTTGATCATACGCCAGATCCAGATCAGCAGGCAGGCACCGATCACGCCCGCGATCAGGCTGCCGAAAAAGCCCGTGCGTTCAGCGATGCCGACGAGGCCGAGCAGTCCGTTGAAGATCATGGCGCCGACGATGCCCAGAACGATATTGGTCAAAAGCCCGTGGTCGGCCTTCATGATCTTCTCGGCGATCCACCCGGCGATGGCACCTACGATGATTGCGACGATCCAGCCCATGTCTTGCTCCTCAATTGCGAATGGTGATTGAGAAAATGATCCCGTCGGCCGGCACGTCAAGGATGCAGAGCCAATGATGCGCGCCATGGTTCAACCACGAAAGCGGGCTGGTTTTTTCGGAAAGCCCCCACGTGGGGGACGTGCCGAATGAGTATCCTGGCCTGTTGGGATCGGCACGGCACCATGCGAACGGCAACCGAACGCGCCCCGGCGGATCGGGGCGCGTGCTTTCAGGTCATTCCAAACCGCGGGCCATCGCGGCGACGCCGGTGCGGGCGACCTCGACGAGGCCCAGCGGCACCATCAGATCGACGAAGGCGTCGATCTTGTTCGGGACGCCGGTCAGCTCGAAAACGAAGCTCTCGGTCGTGGTGTCCATGACGCGGGCGCGGAAGATTTCGGCCGTGCGCAGCGCCTCGACCCGTTCGTTGCCGGTGCCTGCGACCTTGACCAGAGCCAGTTCCCGCTCAACGCTCGGCCCCTCGACGGTCAGGTCGTGGACCTCGTGCACCACGACCATGCGTTCCAGCTGGTGCTTGATCTGCACGATCACCTGCGGCGTGCCGGTGGTGACGACGGTGATGCGCGAGCGGTGGCCGGTATGATCGACCTCCGCTACGGTCAGGCTGTCGATGTTGTAGCCCCGGCCCGAGAACAGCCCGATGACGCGCGCCAGCACGCCATCGACGTTGTCCACCAGAACGGCGAGGGTGTGACGCTCATCCACATCGGAGAACGGGGTCTTGAGGTCGTAGGCGCTCTTTTTCGAGCTGCCCTTCTTGAGGTCTAGCGGGCTCATCTGACGCTCCTCCAGGATGTTCCCCGCGGGGAACAGGTTAATGGCAGTTGGTTGAAGGACATTCCACAACCGTTTGTTTTGGCGGGGCGATCCCAGTTCAGGATCGCCGCACCAGGTTAATGCGATATCCCCGATCCGGCAGGATCGCGGGGAGGCGAAGCCGGTGCTCAGACCATCACCGCGCCGCCGGCCTCGATCGCATCCTTGGTCGAGGTGTTGCCCAGCAACATTTCATTATGCGCCTTGCCCGACGGGATCATCGGGAAGCAGTTCTCGTGCTTTTCCACCAGACAGTCGAAGACGACGGGACCGTCATGTTCGATCATTTCCATGATCGCATCGTCCAGCCCCTCGGGGTCGTGGCACTGAATGCCCTTGGCGCCGAACGCTTCCGCCAGCTTGACGAAATCGGGCAGGCTTTCGGACCAGCTGGCCGAATACCGCTCACCGTGCAGCAGCTCCTGCCACTGGCGGACCATGCCCAGACGCTCATTGTTCAGGATGAACTGCTTGACCGGGGCGCGGAACTGCATCGCCGTGCCCAATTCCTGCATGTTCATCAGCCACGACGCCTCACCCGCGACGTTGATGACCAGGCTGTCGGGATGCGCGATCTGCACGCCGACCGAGGCCGGAAAGCCGTAGCCCATGGTGCCGAGGCCCCCGGAGGTCATCCAGCGGTTCGGCTCCTCGAAGCCGAGATATTGCGCGGCCCACATCTGATGCTGGCCGACCTCGGTCGTGACGTAGCGGTCGTATTTCTTGGTCAGCGCCTCCAGCCGTTCCAGCGCGTATTGCGGCTTGATGACCTTGTCCGACTTCTCGTAGGCGAGGCACTTGGTTTCACGCCATGTGTCGATCTTCTTCCACCACTTTGCGACCTCCTCGGACCGGGTCTTGCGGCCGCGGGACTTCCAAATGCGCAGCATGTCCTCCAGCACATGGGCGATGTCACCGATGATGGGCACGTCCACGCGGATGATCTTGTTGATCGAAGAGGGGTCGATGTCGATGTGCACCTTCCGCGATTTCGGGCTGAACGCATCGGTGCGCCCGGTGATCCGGTCGTCGAAGCGCGCGCCGATGCAGATCATTGCGTCGCAATCGTGCATCGCCATGTTGGCCTCGTACATGCCGTGCATTCCCAGCATTCCCAGCCAGGACTTGCCGCTGGCGGGGTAGCAGCCCAGCCCCATGAGGGTGGAGGTGATGGGGAAGCCGGTCGCCTCGACCAGTTCGCGCAGCAGCTGGCTGGCCGCCGGGCCGGAGTTGATGACGCCGCCGCCGGTATAGAAGATCGGACGCTTCGCTGTTTCCAGCAGCTCGACCGCCTGCGTGATCGCCTCGGCATCGCCCTTGACCCGGGGGGCATAGTGGCCCTTGTCGGACTTTTCCGGCGCGACATAGGTGCCGTCGGCGAATTGCACGTCCTTGGGGATATCGACCAGAACCGGGCCGGGACGGCCGCTGGTGGCGACGTGGAACGCCTGATGCAGCGTGCTGGATAGGTTGTCCGTGTCCTTCACCAGCCAGTTATGCTTGGTGCACGGGCGGGTGATGCCGACCGTGTCCGCCTCCTGAAAGGCATCATTGCCGATCATGAAGGTCGGGACCTGACCGGTCAGAACGACCATGGGGATGCTGTCCATCAGCGCATCCGTCATGCCGGTGACGGCATTGGTCGCACCGGGGCCGGAGGTGACGAGGACAACGCCCGGCTTGCCGGTGGAGCGGGCGTACCCCTCCGCCGCGTGTGCCGCGGCCTGTTCGTGGCGCACCAGAATGTGGCGGATGTCGTTCTGCTTGAAAATCTCGTCGTAGATCGGAAGCACGGCCCCGCCCGGATAGCCAAATACGGTATCGACGCCTTGATCTTTCAAGGCTTTGACGACGATCTGTGCTCCAGACATACGGGTCATGGGTCTGTCTCTCTTCCTGACGGGCACGTGGCCCTGTTTCAAATGTGCATAAGGCATAAAAAAACCCCCGGTTGGGGGTCAAGCGCACCTGCTGCCGTGGGGATCATCCCCGCGTCAGGTGCGCTGTCCGATAATTACTACGAGAGTTGTCATGGCTTTTTCCTTTGCACGACCCTGTTTTACCCTCTTGGCAGGTGGGGTCAACACCGGATTGTGGGGAAAGTGGCGCAAAAGGGGGATTTACCGAAATTAAATGTCGTGTCGGGCGCTGTGTGCGCAGCTTTAGATATCGGGGCGGAGGACAGCGAATCGATTCCGGGGGCGGCGCGCCCGGCTCAGTCCGTCAGCCCCAGCAAACCGCTTTCCAGAACGTAGCGGGTCAGGCCCGCCGTCGTCTCGATCGCCAGCTTGCGCTTGATGTTCTTTCGGTGGGTTTCGACCGTGCGCACGGAGATTTCGAGTTCGCGCCCGACTTCCTTGTTCGACAGCCCGCGGGCGAGGCGCAGCAGGACGATCTGTTCCCGGCTGGTCAGGGGTTCGCGGTCGCAGTCCAAGGTGGGCTGCATCGTGCCATCGATTCCGGTGCACAGATAGGTTTCCCCCGCATGGACGTTCTCGATCGCCTGGACGATCTCCTCGGTCGGGACGTCCTTGAGCAGGTAGCCCTTTGCACCATGACGCAGGGCGGTCGCGATATATTCGGGGTTGTCGTGCATGGACAGGATGATGATCCGGGCGGCGGGGTCGCGTTCCAGAACCAGTTCCGTCGCCGTCAGCCCGTTCATGCCGGGCATGTTCAGGTCCATCAGAGTGATATCGGGGTCCAGCCGTTCGATGGCGGTGACAGCATCGCGGCCGTTCGTGACGGAGGCGATCAGGTCGATCTGGTCAAAGGTTTCGAGCACCGCCTTTACCCCCTCGGTAACAAGGGGATGATCGTCGGCAAGGATGACGCGGATGGGGATCATGCGAACTTTCTCTGCTCCGTGGGGGCACCGGACATCAGGTGGCAGGCCGGCAGGCTGGCCTCGATGCGCGTCCCCCTGGTCGAGGATGAGATGCGGAAGGTGCCGCCCAGATGCTCCATCCGTTCGGCCATGTTGCGCTGTCCAATGCCCGTACCGCCACGGCGCGACGGTGTAAATCCGCAGCCGTTATCGGTGATCGTCATCGAGGCGCCGGAACGGTGCAGGATGACGCGCAGGACAACCTCGGTCGCGGCGGAGTGGCGTTCGACATTGGTCAATGCCTCCTGCGCGACACGGAACAGCGCCGTCTTGCCGTCAACCGAGAGGGAGTTGCGCACCGCGACGGTATCGACCCGTGTCACGATACCGGTGCGTTCCTGAAATTCCTCGGCCAGCGATTTCAGGGCGGGGGACAGGCCCAGATCGTCCAGCGCACCGGGGCGCAGGTCGCGGCTGATGCGGCGCACCTCCTTGATGGCGAGGGTCAGCCCCTCGGACGGTTTTTGCAGCGTCGCCTCTAGGTCATCGGCACCGGTCTTGATCTTGCGCTTCGCCAGTTCCAGCCCGTAGCGGATGCTGACGAGGATTTGCGAGATGGAATCGTGCAATTCACGTGCGACGCGGGCGCGCTCCTCCTCCTGCGTGTGAACGATGCGCTGCGTCAGGACGGCCAGTTTCGAATCTGCCAGGCGCCGTTCGCGCAGATTAATCAGCATTCCCGAGGCAAAGACGCCGATGAGAAAAATCAGTGTGATCGCCGCGATCCAGACAAATGTGTCCTTGATCCGGGCCTCCATCTCCGCTCGCTTGACGGCGACATGCGCGCGAACGTCGTCGATAAAGATGCCGGTGCCGATCGCCCATTGCCAGTCCTGAAGCCCGATGACGTAGCTGACGATGGGGCTTTCCTCGGCGCTGGATGGCTTGGGCCAGACATATTCGTGATAGCCGCCGCCGTTGCGGGCCAGCGCGATCAGCGGCTCCACCACCGGCGTGCCCGATCCGTCCGTCAGGTCGATCAGGTTGCGGCCGATCAGGTCCGTCTGCTTGGGGCTGACCAGGTTGACGCCTTCGTAATCGTAAACGAAGAAAAACCCGTCTTTTCCGTAGGTCATCGCCGCGAGGATTTGCGTGGCGCGGTTCTTGGCCTCCTGATCGTCGGGGCCGGCGGGGCCGTAGATGTGATAGATCGCGTTGCGGGCCAGCGCCATGTAGTTGCGCAATTCGCCTTGCTTTGCCTCCAGCAGGGTTTCCTCCAGAAAGGCGATTTCATCCTCGGCCAGCTGGCGCGCCTGATAGGCAACCAGCCCGGCAATGCTGGCCATCGCCAGAACCAGCGGAACCGTCGCCAGAAAGAAGATCTTCTGGCCGTAGGTCAGGTTGAGCTGGAAACGTTGTCGATCAATCATGGAAGTCCACGGACAATGGAGTATCAAGCCCCGCCGCACGGTCAAGGTCAACAGTTACGGTCGCGTCGTGGTCAGATCTTGCGGCGCGGCGCAATTTAATTCCGGATCTACGGGCTAATGGGTATTCCCCGCCGTGCGGCATTTGTTTAGGGTCGGTCTTGTTTATCGATCCGCCCATTCAAGGGTGGGCGTTATAGGGAGAAAAAAATGGATCGTCGCTCTTTTCTGAAGAACACAGCTATCGGTGGCTCCACTGCTGCCGCAGCGACGCTGGCCGCACCCGCCTATGCGCAGGGTCGCCGCACGCTGACGCTGGTTACGACATGGGGTCGCGGGCTTGCCGGTGTGCATGACAGCGCGCAATACTGTGCGGACATGATCACCGCCGCGACCGACGGTGCGCTGACGGTCGAGTTGAAGGCCGCAGGCGAACTGGTCGGCGCCTTCGAAGTGTTCGACGCTGTCTCCTCCGGTCAGGCGGACATGTATCACGGTGTGGATTACTATTTCCTGAACCAGCACCCTGCCTTTGCCCTGTTCTCCCAGATTCCCTTCGGCATGACGCCGCAGGAGATGAACACCTGGTACTATTCCGACGGCGGAATGGAGCTGAACCACGAGTTGGGCGCGCTGTTCAACCTCAAGCCGTTCCTCTCAGGCAATACCGGCGCACAGGCGGGCGGCTGGTTCTCTCGCCGGATCGAATCCGCCGAGGATTTCAACGGCCTCAAGTTCCGTATGCCCGGGCAGGGCGGTCAGGTGCTGGCCAAGCTGGGCGCATCCGTTCAGAACCTTCCTGGTGCGGAGGTCTATCAGGCGCTGGCATCCGGCGCGATCGACGGAACCGAGTGGATCGGCCCCTGGGCGGATGAGAAGGCCGGTTTCCAGGAAATCTCCAAGATCTACTACCCCGCCGGTTTCCATGAGCCTGGCCCCGCCCTGACCCTGACCACCAATCTCGACGTGTTCAACGAATTGTCACCGACGCACCAGACGATCATCGAAACCGTCTGCGCGGCATCGAACATGAACACGCTGTCCATGTTCCTCTCCGAGAACGCGGCCGCGCTTGAGCGTCTTCAGTCCGCCGGTGTCGAACTGCACGAATTCCCCGATGATGTCTGGGATGCGTTCTACACCGCCTCGCAGGAGGTCATCGAGGAGAGCATGGGCGACGATCTGTATCGCCGCACCTATGAATCCGCGATGGCTTCGCAGGAATCCAGCTCGAAATGGGTCAACGATTCCTCGGGCGTGTTCATGAAGCAGCGTCAGCGCATTCTGGGCTGATAGCCGAACCATTGGCGGGGCGCAGCGATATGCGCCCCGTTTCTCCGGTTCGTGGACCGGACCTCTTCCTTCAATAATCCGACGGGTGTGCGATGCTTGATGCGTTGAGCTGGTTCTTTGGCAATCTGTGGGCCGGGGTGGCCGGCATCTTTGTGGCTTTGGCAAATCCGGGCGCGTGGCTGAACTGGTTCGAGGACAGTGAAAGCCTCATGCGGTTCATCTTTTACGGTGCCTCGACGGAATTGTTTTTCGCATTGCTCGCGATCTTTACCGCTGTTCTGATTGCCGGATTGTTTCACCGACCGTTCCTATGGGGGGTCGTGCGGGTGATCGAATACGGCCAGAACGCGCTTGGCCGGTTCTTCGCCTATGCGGCGCTGTTGCTGGTGCTGCAACAGGTCGTCATCATCTTTCTGCAACGTCTGTTCCGTGAGGGGGCGATCACCTTCGGGATCGGGGATGTCGGCTTTACCCAGGACATATCGTGGTGGTCCGAGGAGCTGAAACTCTACAACGCTTTGATTGTCGCGCTGTGCGTCGGATACACGTTCGTGCAGGGCGGTCATGTGCGGGTCGATCTGTTTTATGCCGGCGCGAAATATCGGACGAAGAAGATCGTGGATATGCTGGGATCGGCCCTGTTGCTGATGCCGTTGACCGTGGTCATCTGGATGTTCGCCTGGTACTTCATGTGGCGCAACATGATCCGTCCGCCCGTCGCCGTGACCAATACGCTCGATCAGATGTTGAGCAGGGCGCAGGTCGTTCGCTGGGATATCGAAACCATCGGTTTCAGTCCCAACGGCTTCAACGCCTACATCCTGTTCAAGGTTCTGATCCTGGCATTTGCCGGTCTGATGTTCCTGATGGCGTGGTCTTTCCTCTACCGCTCGCTGCTGGAATGCATCGAGGGGCCGGAAAGCGACGGCAAGTATATCGACAAGGACCAGCTGGGCGATGAAATCGCCGAGACCGCGTCCGAAATCCACTAAAGCCACAAAACACCAAGGGGCACGGATCACATGTTGTTCGGTATGGACGGGGTCGAGATTGGCCTGATTATCACCTTCGCTTGCCTGTTCGGGGCGATCATGTCGGGTTACCCGGTGGCGTTTTCCATCGGTGGTGCGGGCATCATCGCCTTCTTCATACTGGCGCTGCTCAGCGATGCGGGCATATTGCTGCATCAGGCGGTCGATGACCGGTCTGCGGAATATGCGCAACTGGTCGCCAGCGGTGTGGCCCGGGACACTATTTCGCTGTTTCGATATCCAGATTTGCCCACCTATGTGGAACCTCTGTTCGCGGAGGGGTGGCAGCGCGCCTTTGATCGCAATATCGCGTTGATTACCAACCGGATGAACGAGCGTGTCTTTGCCGGCCCATCGATCGAGACGTTGCTGGCCGTGTCGATGTTCGTGTTGATGGGGATCACGCTGGAGCGGTCGCGCATCGCGAACGATTTGCTGACGACGATGGCGCGGGTCTTCGGGCCGCTGCCCGGCGGGCTGGCTGTGTCCATCGTGGTCGTGGGCGCGTTCCTCGCCGCATCGACGGGTATCGTCGGCGCCACGGTGGTGACGATGGGCCTGCTGGCCCTGCCGACCATGTTGCGCAGCGGATATTCGCCGGAGCTGTCCACAGGCGTGATCGCCGCGTCGGGGACGCTGGGACAGATCATTCCGCCCTCCATCGTGATCGTTCTGCTGGGCACGCTCGCGGGGGATTTGTACTCCACCGCGCAAGAGGAATTCGCGCAGGCGAACATGTGCCCGGACGCGTTGACCTATCTGGGCGAACCTGCGGTCCTGTCGGTCGGCACCTTGTTTCAGGCGGCCCTGCTGCCCGGCATCTTCCTCGCGTTCCTCTACGCTGCCTATGCGTTCTGTTTCGCGATGGTGTTCCCCGACAAGGCCCCGCCTGTGCGTGGTGGCCCCGGCGAAGTCAAGATTGTCGGCCCCTATCATAACGTTACCTGGTATCTGGGCGTTCCGGTCGCAATCATTCTGTTCGCCATCGGGTTGAGCACGGTGGGACTGTCCGGGTCGCAGAATGTCAATGTCTCGACCATCGCCGCACAGGGGCAGCAGGCGGTGCTGCGCACCAATGTCTCCGCCGATTGTCAGGCCTCGATGATCGAGCGGCACGGCCAGGACAAATGGGACCTCGCCGTCGCGCAGCAAGCCGAAATCGACGCCGATGGCGGCGCGCTGTCCCAGGAGGACCGTGTGCTGTCGCCCGAGCAGATGGCAGAGGCACGGGCGAGCGCGATTCAGAATGCGCCGATGCTCTCCTCCAATCTGATGCTGGTATGGGTCATGGCGGGGATCGCATTGGCCCTGTCCATCGGCACCGCGCCCAACCGGCCGATGCTGCCGATCTTTGTTGGGGTTGGCGCCATAGCAGCCGGCATCGTGCTGGACGCGGCGTTTATCGGGCCGCTGACTTCACCCGGAACGACGTTCCTGATCCTAGCCATTCCGTTCGCGGCCTTGCTGTGGTCGATGCGCCACACGGCCTCGCGTCTGGGTGAGAACGATCTGCTGCGGGTCGTGTTCCCGCCGCTGGTTCTGATCGTGGCCGTGCTGGGGTCGATCCTGGGTGGAATCACGAACCCGACACCGGCGGCGGCGCTGGGGGCCGCGGGTGCGCTGTTGCTGGCGGCCTATCGCAAGCTGGCCGAAGACCCCGAGCGATCCGCGCTGCCGGTTCTGATCGGCACTCTCGCGATTGCTCTGATGCTGATCCTGGGCACGACCTTCGATCTGCGTATCTCCCTCGAGCAGGTATCGGTCGAGAATTACATCGCCTTCGTCGTGGCGCTGATCTGCTACGCCATCACGATGCTGACATTGCTCTATTGTTGCTGGGTCCTGTGGACCACGGGCGTTCTGACCCCCGTGGTGCGTGAGACCGCGAAGGTTACCAGCATGGTCTTTGCGATCCTGATCGGCTCCCAGTTGCTCAACCTCGTGCTGATTTCCTTCGGCGGGGAGCATTATATTCAGGATTTCCTCAAGAGCTTCGACAGTGAGCTCAAGGTCTTCCTGATTGTGATGCTGGTGCTGTTCATTCTGGGGTTCGTTCTCGATTTTCTGGAGATCATCTACATCGTGATCCCAATCGTCGGGCCGGTGATCTATGGCGGGACGCTGGATCCGAAATGGGTGACGATCATGATTGCGGTGAACTTGCAAACCTCGTTCCTGACACCTCCGTTCGGGTTCGCGCTGTTCTATCTGCGTGGTGTCGCGCCGGTCAGCGTCACGACCGGTCACATCTATCGCGGCGTTCTGCCATTCGTCGCGATCCAGATGCTCGGGCTGGGATTGCTCTGGTTGTTCCCATCCATCGTGACCATCGTGCCGGATTTGCTGTCGAACTGATCTGAACGAACTATCCAAACGCAAAAGGCCCGCCCGGTGTAGTAACCGGGCGGGCCCTTTCATAAAAGGCAGGTAGGTATCAGTCCGCTGCGGTGGCTTCGACGATTGCCACGAATTCGGCATCTGTCAGGGCGAGGATAATGCCGTCATCCGTTTTCGTGGTTGCACTGGCCATCAGCTTGAATTCGGCATCCGTGACGTTGGTATCCAGCGTCAGAGTTTGCAGGGCACCGGCCTCCGTACGCTCGACCTCACCGATGCGACCGATCTGCGTGCCGTCGAGGGTGGTTACGTATTCCCCGATCAGGGACGCATTATCCAGCCCGGTGACGGGCGTACCCTTGGCGACGCGGGCGTCCAGCTCCTCAGCCGGAACAAAGCGATAGACGGTGGCAGTGGTCGTCATATCAGCGCCCGGACCTTCGAGCAGGCCCGTGATCGCGGATCCGGTTCCGGCCACGAACTCACCAGTTGCGGTCACGGCGTCACCGGCCAGATTGACTGCTCCACCGACGGTGTCGGTTGCGAAATCGCCGGTCGCGCCGAGCGCGTCACCAACGGAATTCACGCCTTTGTCGCCGTCTTTTTCAATCTGAACTTGCGCTTCGGCGCTGGCTTCGGCGTTCACGGTAGGTGTGGTTTGCGAGAATGCGGGTGCCGCGACAAGTGCGAGCGCGGTCGATGCTGCCAAAGTTTTTTTCATAAATGTCATCTGAGATATCCTCTCATCTGTTTCAAACTGCCCCTTCGAATCTGATGGGACAGTGCGATAACGTGTGCCCCTCACTTTCGTTGCACATGCGGTGATCACAGATTTGATATCGTTACAGATCTTGAATGTTCGACAGCGACGGGCCACTGCGGTCGCAGGCGTTCCGTCGACCATGTCAAAGCCAACTGAAAACCTGCGGAATCATTGCATGTAGAGATAGCGGTAGCGCCTAAACGTTTCCGTCCGGCAACTGGATGGCGGCGACCTGATCCTGGATGCGATCCATTTGGACCGGTTGCGGACCGGTCGCGACATTGGCGGGGTCCGTCAAATCCTGCCACTGTCCCTTAAGATAGATCTCCAACGGGCGGAACCGGGCCTTATAGGCCATTTTCTGTGAACCCGGCACCCAATAGCCCAGATAGACATAGGGCAGACCCGCCTCCCGCGCGATTTCGATGTGGTCGAGGATCAGATAGGTTCCCAGCGAACGTGAGGTCGCGTCCGGGTCGAAGAACGAATACACCATCGAAACGCCGTCACTTAGCACGTCCGTCAGACAAGTTGCCGTCAGCGCCCCCTCCGCATCGGTATATTCGATAACGCGGCTGCGCACCGGCGTTTCCTCGATCATCGCCGCGAACTCGAACATATCCATGTCTGCCATGCCACCATCCGCGTGACGCCGGTCCAGATAGCGGCGGAACAGCATGTACTGATCCTCGGTCGCCCAGGGGGACGTGCCGGCCCGGTCCAGATCGCCGTTCTTGCGAATGATCCGGCGCTGGCTGCGGGAGGGGGCGAAATCCGCCACGCGAATTCGTGCCGACAGACAGGCCGAGCAATCCACGCAAGAGGGCCGGTAGAGCACGTTTTGCGATCTGCGAAATCCCTGCGCGGACAGGGCATCGTTCAATCGCTGGCTATCGCCACCCTGCAAGGCCGTGAACAGCTTGCGCTCGATCTGGCCATCCAGATAGGGGCAGGGCTGCGGTGCCGTCACGTAGAACTGCGGCAGGTTTGGCGGGGTATAGCGCATCGGACCCAAGTGTAAGCCGCCCAGAGGGCGCGTTTCGTGATCCGTTAAGAGTGGGTCGAATATGCCGGGGTGTCAACGTATCCGACCCGATTGCGTTCAGCCCATCGGGCTGTTGATCGCGGTGGAACCGAGGGGAATGTCATGCAGACCGTGCCCACGCGCGGTGCCCGCCATCAGGACGACACTGACGATCTGCGAAATCATGAACATCAGCGATACGGTGTAAAGGCCGGTATGCACCAGCGCCTGACCCAGGCCGAACCGCTGGCCAAAGCCGTCGCGCATCTCGATTCCCATCATCCGCATTCCCCACGTTGCCGAGCGCCCTGTCAGCGTGAACGTGCGATAGGCGAAGCTGATGACCGCCCAGAATGGCAACAGCAGCCACCCCAGACCCAGCGAAAGCAGGCCGAAGACGAACCACAGCACCGTGATCAGCACGATGTCGAAGACCCAGGCGATCAGCCGCTTGGCCGGGACGCCATCATAGAATTGCGGGTCGGTCTGCGGATCGGGCAGGCCGCTCGCCCGGTCGGGGCGGTAGTTTGGATTGTAGGCTCGGGTGTTCATCTATACCGCTCCGTTAAGTGGACATGCAGGTCATATGGGGTGCCGTGACCCGAACGCGAAGAGGCATTCGGGTCGCGCGGACGTTTCAGTCGAAATTCTGCCGTTGCGTCGTATCGGCCTCAGTGACGTCTTGCCCGTCGCCACGCTCACGCCGGTCGTTCATGAACTGGTCGAATTCGGCCTTGTCACGTGCATTGCGCAGCCGCTCCATGAAGGCTTGGAACGCGTCCTGCTCTTCCTCCAGCCGGCGGATCGTATCGTCACGATAGGCATCGAAGGCGGAATTGCCGGATGAGCGTGAGGTGTGGCTGCGGGCGCGCCAAGGCGCACAGGATTTCGGCGAAGACATACGTTTACTCCAGATCATATAGAACAACAGGGCGAGGCCGAGAGGCCAGAACAGGATGAAGCCGAGCACCATGGCAGCGATCCAGGCGCCCTTGCCCCGCTGGTCGAGCCAGCTTTCGGCGTTGTGCAGGTAGGCGGTGGCGGTTGTCATCGGGGGTCCTTCCAAATGTAAATGTTATTCACATTAACATATTTGGGGGAGCGAATGTCTCCGTTCAAGCACCATCTGCGAAATTCGTGCGGCGTAAACCTTACGGTAGGACTTTGCCCCGATGCTGTGCGTACAGATCGGACCGGGGGTACGAATGCAGGTTTTGGAACGGGTAGAAAACCCTGTCACGCTGGAAATACTCGGTGAACTGATCGGGACGCTGGGATCGCCGGTGTTCATCAAGACCCCGCAGCAGCAATACCTCTATACCAATCCAGCATTTGATGGGCTGTTTTGCAATACTGTTACCTCGGAGCGACCTGACCGCAGGTCGTGCCAGACATATGATCCCATCTTGGTGGACGAGGAGGATAGACGGTGCCTGCATTCGGGGCGCAGCGTATCGCAGCGCTCAACCGCCGACGGACGCCTGTGGTTGGTGGAGAAGGTGATCATCACCTTACCGGATGGAACGCCGGGAATCGCTGGGCTGTTGTTCGACATAACCGAATATCGCGATCAGCAATTGGGCGCGATCCACGATCTGGGTCTGCTCAAGCGGGAGGCGGAGCAGCGCGCCCTGCTGCTGGCGGAGGCGAACGAAAAAATCGAATATGTCAGCCTGCACGATGCCCATACCGGGCTGGCGAACCGCAGATATCTGGAGCGACGGCTGGAGGAAGCGGCGCGCAAGGGGGAAAAGCTGGCCGTTCTGCACATCGACCTAGACAGGTTCAAGCAGATCAACGACACGTTCGGCCATTTCATGGGCGATTACGTCCTGCGCCAGGTGTCGACGACAATGGTACAGGAATCGCGCCTTGGTGATTTCGTGGCACGTGTCGGTGGCGACGAATTCGCGATCCTGTGCGGATATACCGGTGAAGCGTCGCGCGTTCTGGCAATGGCGCAACGTCTGGTTGACCGGTTGTCGCAACCGATGCGATGCAAGGGGGTCGAATGTCGGACCGGCGCGTCTATCGGTGTGGCGCTGCCGGATTTCGGGACGATAGAACCCCGGCAATTGCTGCTTAACGCCGATGTTGCACTTTATCGCGCCAAGACAGGCGGGCGCGGCCGGGTCGAGATCTTCTCCCGCTCGATGGATGCGGAGATGAAGCTGGAAAACCGGCTGTCCGACGACATGATCCGTGGGTTGGAACGGGGGGAATTTCACCCCGTCTACGAGGTTCAGGTGCGCGCGGATACGTTCGAGATCTGCGGGGTTGAGGCGCTGGCCCGCTGGCACCATCCGCAGGATGGCATTCTGGCACCGGGCCGGTTTGCCGCTGTTGCCGAACGCGACGACAGGATGGGCGCCATAGATTCGATGATCCTGCAAGCTGCCTGCGTCGATATGAAGAACCTGCGCGAGCGGGGCATCGACATCCCGCGCCTTTCGGTCAACGTTTCCGCACAGCGACTGGGCGGATCGGAGCTGATCGACGAATTGCGGGCGCTCAACCTCGCGCCGGGTAGCCTCAGCTTCGAACTGGTTGAAACGGTCTTGTTCGATGAAACCGATGCCACTTGGCAATGGCAGATCGACCGCATTCGCGACTTGGGAATCGAGATCGAGATCGACGATTTCGGCACCGGTTATGCGTCGATCGTCAGCTTGCTGCGGTTGAGCCCCGACAGGATGAAGATCGACCGGCAGTTCACGGCGGCGCTGGACGGGTCGGACCATGCCCGGCGGGTGATTGCCGCAATGATCGAAATCGGGCGCACATTGAACGTCGATATCGTGGCCGAGGGGGTGGAAACGATGGAGCAGGCCCGTATTCTGCGCGAAATGGGGTGCAGCGTCTTGCAGGGCTGGCTGTTCTCGAAACCCATGGATGTGGAGGCATTGGCCGCGTTCGCCAGCCGCCCGCGCGACACATTGCTGCGTGACCTGAATTCGTGCCTCAGTCCTTCTGAATGATGCCGAGCCCGCGCAGATAGATGCCTATCCCCGATTCCAGCAGCTCCTCCGGCGAGAAGGGCGCGCGGGCCCCCGGCGCGCCGCGTGAGAACAACTCGACGACGCCGTGGCTCATCGCCCAGATATGGTGGCTGACCATGCTGGCAGGCGGTCGCTGGCCCTTTGGCAGATGTTGCATCATGGCCTCCGCCGCGCGGTCCAGAACGTCGGTTGCGCGTTGTGACACGCGGGCAAGTTCGGGGTTGCCCAGCACGGACACACCGCTTTCGAACATCGCGATGTAGTGGCCGGGTTGAACCCGCGCGAAATGCAGATAGGCCCGGCCCACAGTCTCGAACGCGGCGAGGGCGGATGGCTTGCCCTCATCATAGGCGTGCTCCAGCAGATCGGCGAACATTTCGTAACCTTGAAGCGCCACCTCTGCGATCAGATCCTCGCGGCCCTTGAAGTGGCGGTAGGGTGCGGCGGCGCTGACCCCGGCCAGCCGGGCGGCCTCAGCCAGGGTGAACCCGGTCGGGCCCTTTTCCTCGATCAGGGTGAGGGTCGCCTCGACCAACGCCTGTCGCAGGTTTCCGTGATGATAGCCTTTGCGCTCAGGCATCGCGCAGAATCAAATCCGGTCCCCCGACGATCTGTTCGTCCGGGGTTCCGACGGCAGCCTTGTCAGCCAGATCGCAGGGCAGACGGGACAGGATATGGCGGATCGCACCGATCCTCGCACGGCGTTTGTCCTCGGAACGTACCACGGTCCACGGCGCGACATCGGTATGGGTGCGGGTCAACGTCTCGGTGATTGCGTCTGTGTAGGCGCCCCACTTGCTCAACCCCTTCACGTCGATTTCCGACAGCTTCCAGTGCTTCAGCGGGTCTTCCTCCCGCTCCAGAAAGCGGCGCAACTGTTCTGCCCGGCCGACGTTCAGCCAGATCTTGATAAGGTGCACGCCATCATTAACCAGCATTCGTTCCAGATTGGGAACCTGAGTGAACCAGTGTTCGCGCTGTTCGGGCGTGCAAAAGCCGAATACGTGTTCGACGACGCCGCGATTATACCAGCTGCGATCAAACAGCGTGATGTTCCCTGTACTGGGCAAATGCTTGATATACCGCTGGAAATACCATTCTCCCGCCTCGGTTGGGTTGGGCTTGGGCAATGCCACGGTCTTGACGATGCGCGGGTTCAGGTTCGCACGAACGCGGGAGATCGTGCCGCCCTTGCCTGCGGCATCACGCCCCTCGAATATGACGACGACCCGGGCCCCGGTGCGGATGACCCAGTCCTGCATCTTGACCAGTTCGATCTGAAGCGCTTCGAGCGTTTCGTCGTATTCATCACGGTCCATCCGGTGTTCATAGGGATAGGACGGATCGAGCATTTCCTTCTTGCGGGAGTCCTCGATCAGATCGCGCACATGTTGGGGTGCCTCATCGTTGAAATAATCGCTGATTTGTCCGACCAGATCACTCATCCTGATATCCCCGTCTGTTTGTGAAGCCTGCCCGCCCCTCGAAAGGTGCAGCTTTGACTGCGCAAGTCCAGTCACCTGGCAGCAATGTCCGTCCACCCGAACGGTGTGGTTTGATAGATCTGGTTGATCCAGTTGCCGTAAAGCAGGTGGGCATGGCTGCGCCAGCGGTTCTCGGGCGGTTGCGCCGGATCGTCCCCCGGATAGTAGTTCATCGGCACATTGATCGGCCTGCCGGCGGCGATGTCACGGTCATATTCGCCCTTGAGAGTCTCGCTGTCATATTCCAGATGGTTGAACATGTAGAGCGCACGGCGACCGGATTCCTCGATCAGACAGGGGCCGGCCTCGGGGGAGGAGATCAGCGTGTTCAGGCTGGCGACAGCATCGACATCGGCCTGGTGAACCTCCGTCCAGCGGCTGACGGGAACGACCAGATTGTCCGAGAAGCCCCGCAGATAGGGCGAGGTCGCATCGTGCACGACATGCCGGAACGCGCCGAAGGCCTTGGCCTGCAACGCATGTTTCGCAATTCCGTGGAAGTGGTTGAGCATCGCCTGCGCGGACCAGCACACGGCCATCGTCGAATGCACATTGGTCTGGGTCCAGTCAAAGATGCGGCGCAGCTCGTCCCAATAGCTGACCTCCTCGAAGTCCAGCCGCTCGATAGGCGCACCGGTGATGATCAAGCCGTCGAACCGCCGTTCGGCGATCTGCTCGAACGGGTGATAGAACGCCTCCATATGTTCGGGGGCGGTGTGGCGGGACTGGTGCTCGCTCATCCGGATCAGGGTCAGGTCGATTTGCAGTGGCGTCGCACCGATCAGCCGCGCGAACTGGGTTTCCGTCTCGATCTTCATCGGCATCAGGTTCAGCAGCGCGATTTGCAGCGGGCGGATGTCCTGCCGCTCGGCGTCCTCATTCGACATCACCATCACACCCTCGGACTGCAGCACGTCGTGGGCGGGCAGGGCAGAGGGGATTCTTATGGGCATCGGACAGGCTCCTGTTCGGGGAGGATTGGTCTAAGTGTTGCGGCTGGATTGCGCAAGCGGAGCGCGTTGCAGGGCCTGCGCGATCAGGTCTTCGAAATCGTCGGTGGAACGCAGGGCGTATATCTCCTCGGCGGTGACGGTGACCCCATGCCGGGCCATTGCGGCGTAGCGGTCCTGCCGGGTTTCGAGGACGCGGCGGTAGGAAAACCGGATGAAGGCATCGGGATCGACGGCATCAGGGGCATCGCCGGTCCGTTCCAGCCAGGCGGCCCAGTTCTGTTCCAGTTCCTCGGGGCGGTAATACATCGGTTTTGGCTGACGGTCGAAGCGTCGGACCAGTTCGTCAACATGCGCCTCGGCCCCCTCGATCCAGACCGGCAGCATGGCGGAGGTCAGCGCCGCCATCACCGGGTCGTTCGGATCGGCGGGGTCCACCACCTCGCAGATCGAGCCGCCGGTATCGCAGACGAAATTCGGATAGCCATAGATCGTCTGAGCCCGCTGGGCGAAATCCACGGCGTCGATCAGGCTGGCGATCTCCGCCTTGCGGTGCTGCTGCTGGCGGGTGCGGTATTCCTCGATGGGGATGCCGCCGCGCGTCGGGTCGCCGGGCTTTCCCAGATAGGTGGACAGCGGATCGAGGTTCTGGAACGTGATGTTCGAACCGATATAGATCGAGTCCGAGCGCAGCAATTCCGCCAGAAACGGCACCTTCATCGCGTGCAGCTTGAAATTATCGACGATGTGTTCGCCCATGTAGCGCGTGCCGATCCGATAATCGACGGAGTAGTGGAACCAGTCGCCGGTGCCGCGCAACATGTCCGCCACATGGGTCTTGCCCAGGCCGGACATGCCGAAGAGCGCGACGCGCTTGTGCTCGGCGGATTGCCAGGCGGCGGCGTTGGGATAGTACATCTGGCGGCTCCTACACATGTGTCAGGTTCCGATTAGCGGTTGGCGAACCGCTTGAAAAGCCGCCCGTCGATCACGGCGAGGCCCAGGGCGATCAATCCCAGACCCGCAAAGGCCCGCGCAGGAAGGCTTTCGCCCAGAAACACCGCGCCCAGAACGATGGCCACCGCGGGAATGATCAGGGTGACCAGCAACAGATTGCCGGAACCAGCAATGTCCAGAATGCGGTAGTACAACAGATACGCCCCTGCGGTCGCCACGATGGCGTAATAGGCGATCGCGGCCCCGGCGGTGAAGCTGACCGCGACGAAGGGCGAACCCTCGATTGCCCAGCCCAGTGGCAGCATTATCAGAAACGACGCGCCCAGCATGCCTGCCGCCGCCAGTTCAGGGGGCAATCCCTTCAGCATGATCCGCGCCCATGTCCCGGCAAAGGCGTAGGAGAGCGTTCCCGCCAACACTGCCAGTTGCGCCAGGTTTCGTGGGTCGAATCCGGTCAGGGCCTGCCAGCCCATGATCGTTGCCACCCCGGCCAGTCCCAGCAGCGCGCCCATCGCCTTGCTGCGGGTCAACCGTTCGTCACGCAGGAAGGCTGCTGCCACCAGCACGCCGAAGATCGCGGTTGTGGCGTTCAGGATCGACACGAGGCCCGTCTCGATCTGCGTTTGCCCCCAGGCCATCAGGGTGAAGGGGATCACGTTGTTGAGCAGTCCCATCCCCGCGAACCCGATCCAGACCCGTGCAGATCGGGGCAGGGCGTGGCCGCGCAAGATGACGACCCCCCACAACACCAGCGCCGCCCATCCGACCCGGTGCGTGACCGAGGTCAGAACGCCGACCTCGCGCAGGGCCAGCGCGATGGAGAAGAAGGAGCCGCCCCAGATCAGACCCAGCAGGATCAACTGGCCCCAGGCGGCGTTTGACATGGAACGTTGTTGCATCATCAGCAGACGCTACCCCCGGCGATGATGCCTCACCACCCGAAACATGCGCATACGAAAAGGCCCGCCGGAGGGGCGGGCCTTTCACAATGGGTATTGAACTGGATCAGAGCTTGAACGCGATCTTCAGGCCGATGGCGATCGCGTCATTGTCACGGTATTCAGCTAGCTCAGGGCTGTCGACGGTGGTGTCGCCCAGATCGGTATAGCTGATGCCGCCGGTGATGCTGACATTGTCCATCGTGTATGTTCCGCCGAGCGTGTAGCCGATCCGCCCGTTGAGAGGAGACAGCGCCGAGGAATCGGCCGTTGGCCCCTTGTCCTCGTAGTTCACCGAAAACGCCATGGAGAAATTCTCGGTGATCGCGCGACCGATGCCCAGCGTGTAGGACACCGAGTCATCCTCATAGGACGAAAGCGGCGAGCCGAATCCCGATGTATAAATTTCTGGTGCCAGTTCGAATTCGGAGTAATCCGCCCACCGGATGCGACCGAACACCAATGTGCCAGGCGCGACACCAGTCTGGAAGTCCAGATTGATTGCATCGGGTGTTGTGGTCTTCAGATTGTTTGTGGCCGTGGGAAATAGGCCGGTCTCCGTGGTGCTGTTTTCATGATCGACTTCGGAATGATAGGTCAGCGCCACGCGAAGTGCGATCTCGGGCCGTTCATATGCAACACCGGCGACATATCCGAGCGCATAATCCGTGTCGGTGGATACGGTGTAGGCCGCTGCAGGAATTGCCGCCTCTGCATTCAGGCTCTGCATCTTGAGGCCACCATAGACGGAGAACCCGCTGGGCATTTCGTAGCGCAAAAGACCTGTCAGAGCATATGAATTAAGTTCGGATGTAATACCGCTATATGCCGTGGTGCCGGTTGCGGGGTATTTGGTATCCGAACCATATGGTTCATCGAAGATGATCGCATAGGAAAGCTGATCGTTGATATCGTCCTTATAGGCGAATCCAAGCAGGGTGTAATCTTCGGGGCCCTCACCGGTTTGACGGTTGCCCGCGGCGACACCATCCAGGCTCGGGCGAACGAAGGCCGTGGAGAATTCCAGGTGTCGGCCTTCCTCGAAGAGCGCGTTGACCGGCTGGCCGGAGCGGTCGAGCCCGCCTGCCATTGCGGCAGAGGTGAAAAGCGTTACGGACGCAGTTGCACCCAGCAGTTTTGCTGTGAAAGTCATGTCTATCCCCCCTAGGGAAAATGAACGCCTGCTTTTGCAAGTCGTTGGTTATTGGTAAAATTACAGTGATCGGACACGCCGCGCGCGGTCAATATTGAACGCCACGTCACCTGCGCGCCGGATTGTAATTATGTTGCGCAATCACAACGAAAACGCCGCCCCGGTGTCAGGGCGGCGTCACGTTCATCCAGGGGTTGTGCTGGTTACTTCGACATCGCGTCGATGGAACCTTGCAGAATCTCCTCCGCCTCGGCCTTGTCACCCCAGCCGATGACCTTGACCCACTTGCCCTCTTCGAGATCCTTGTAGTGCTCGAAGAAATGCTTGATCCGGTCCAGCGTCTTGGGAACGATATCACCCAAATCCTGCACGTTCGCCTGGAAGGGGTCGACCTTCTCGACCGGGACGGCGATCAGCTTGTCATCCATGCCGCCATCGTCCTCCATCTTGAGCACACCTACGGGGCGGCAGCGGATCACCGTGCCGGGCTGCAACGGAAAGTCCGTCAGCACCAGAACGTCGGTGGGGTCACCATCCGCGTGCAGGGTATTGGGCACAAAGCCGTAGTTGCATGGGTAGAACATCGGCGTATTGACGATCCGATCGACGAAGACCGCGCCGGACTCCTTCTCGATCTCGTATTTCACGGGCGCGCCACCTGCGGCGCCGCCGGTGATCTCGATCACCACGTTGATGTCCTTGGGGGGATTCTTGCCTGCGGGGATCTTGTCGAGGTTCATTATGCACTCCTTCGGGTCAGGTTATGGGTCGGGTAGCATGAGGCGAACGAGGGCGCAATCGCCTCAATGTCCACGGCTGCTCTGAACGATGTTGATGGTATTGCCGGTCAGGATCAGGGCGCCACCGATCAGGATCGCCAGTGCGAACGGTTCGTCATACAGCAGATAGCCGACGATGGCGATCAATGGCAGGCGTGCAAACTCCATCGGGGAAACCACGCTGGCCGGGGCGATTTGCAAGGCGCGCGTCAGGCAGAAATGCGCCAGCAGTCCCGTGACGGAAACGGCGACCACAATGGGCAACACCCCGATCGAAGGGCGCGCGATGTCGCCGTCGACCCCGGCAAGGATCAGGGCAAAGACTGCCTGCATGACCGATAACCAGAACAGGATGCAGGTCACTGTCTGCGTACGGGCCAGCGACTTCGCCGCGAGGAACGTGATCGCGAAGCCGACGGCACAGCCGGCAGCCGCCAGAACGCCCGGCTCCAGCACCAGTTCGTCGGGGCGGGCGACGATCAGAACGCCCAGAAAACCCAGAAACACCGCGAACCCGCGCAGCCATGTCATCCGCTCGCCCAAGATCAAGGGTGCGGCCAGCGCCACCCAGAGAGGCGTCGTGAACTCCAGCGCCACGACCTGCGCCAGCGGAATGGTGGAGACGGCGAAGAACCACAGGTTCTGGCCCGTGAAATGCCCGATATTGCGCGTCAGATGCAGCGGCATCTGCTGCGTGTTGATATTTCGCAGATTGCCGGTCAGCGCGGCGACGGAAGTAACGATGATGATCCCGATCAGCGAGCGGTAGAGCATCAGCTCGAATGTATCGAGCTCACGCGACACCTCACGCCCCGCCACAGCCATGGCTATGAACGAGCACGTCGCCCCCGCCACCCAGAAGACAGCCTGCAACAATGCGTTCATGTCAGGATCAGGCCGTCAGCCCGAGGGCGCGGACAGCCTCCAATGTCAGGGCAGGTGTATCGTAGCCGAGATCGAGTTGATAGGCGCGGATCGCCCGCTGCGTGCCCGGCCCCATGATCCCGTCCACCGCACCGCGATACTCACCCTGTTCCGCGAGTGCGCGTTGCAGCGCACGCACCAGCGTGGGGTTGTAATCCGTGTCGCAGACCACGTTCGCCCAAACCTCCTGCGCGGGCAGCACCTGCACGGGGGTGGACACCTCACGGAACGTGGCGGGGACTTCCTTGCGGATCACGCGTTCGTTCGTGGCGACCACCTCACGCTCCACCTGGCGGGTGACGGCGGGAACCACCACCTCCACCGTGCGGGCGGGTTGGGCGATAACGCGGCGCGGCACCTCACGCGTGACGGCTGGAATGACGATGGTTTCCGTGCGTTCGGGCTGGACGAGTTCGCGGCGGGTGACGGTTTCAAACTCCGGCGGAAATTCCACCAATGTCTCAACCGCGCCGCTGGCCAGTGTCCGGTTGCCGATCACAGTGCCGCCCAGAGCGGATGCGCCTGTGGGATAGATCCGGTTCGAGGCCACCCAGTTGCGATAGGACGGGCGCACGGGCACCTGTTCCGCAACGGTCGTGTATTCGGCCGGTATGGTGCGCGTCACCTCACGCGAAGGCTCGACGATCACGGTGTCCATCACCGTTTCATAGATTGCGGGAATGAGCTCCACCCGGGTGTAGGCTTCCTCAACCACGACGGGCACCGTTTCGGTGCGATAGGTGGCGGGAATGACCTCGAACTCGGCGCTGGCCGGGGTTTCGAGGACCTGACGGGTTTCCGTCTCGAACCGGGCGGGTCGCGTTACCTGCGTATAGCACTGACCGGGCAGCGCATTTTCCGGCCCGCTGGTGGACAGCGGCGCCGTGGATGCAAAGCCGGACAGATCGGCGGCCGCATTGGGCAAGACTGGCTGCGCCTCACCTGGATCTGCGACGGCCTGCGGCAGCGGCATGTCGCAGGCCATGACCAAAAGGCTGGTGCCCAAGAGCAAGGTAATGCGCGTGATCTTCATATGTGCCGCCCGTCCGTTATGAAGCGTACCGTCGAAACGTCACGCAAATCTTGTTCCTGCATAAAGGTTGCAGAATCTATAGAGTCAGCACGTCCATGCGACAAGCCTACCATGGGCCGACAGCCCGTGACCCTCATTGATCGCTGACGACAGCGCGGTTCTGCGTCCGGGCGTTCAGGTCGATGACGGTGACGACGCCGTCGTCCTCATCCTCAAGCGGCAGAACCAGATCGACGTTACATGCCGAGAGAATCAGGGTCAGGAACAATCCACAGAAAAGCCGTGTCATCTTGATAGGATCCCTTGTGTCGGTGATCGGTGATTTACCTATGCATACTGACTTTTTCATCCGGGGAAAATGTTAACATCACATAGATGACATTCTGAACGGATACATATGTTGCATATGGATCACTTCGCCCAACGGCAGCAGCGTAAATGCTGTCCTGAACAGATCAAGAATATGCCTGAGGTCGTGCTATCCTGCGAAAGGATAAGATTGGTGAGCCCTGCAGGATTCGAACCTGCGACCCACTGATTAAAAGTCAGTTGCTCTACCAACTGAGCTAAGGGCCCGCCAATGAGCGTGTACCTACAAAGGTGCACCGGGGGGGTCAAGGGCAGTTCCGCGCCATCGACGAGGAAAATACATGTCGTGAAAATGTCGGGCATGTTCGCGGCGCATGGCGCGGCTCTGGCATTGTGCCGGTTCGCGGCGTATATCGCGCACATGACACAACACGCCTCCATATCCCTGCCGTTTCTCAAGATGCACGGCCTTGGCAACGATTTCGTCGTGATCGACGGACGCGGTGCACCGGCCGTTCCGGATATCGCGACCATCCGTGCGATGGGCGACCGGCACAGGGGCGTGGGATTCGATCAGCTGGCGCTGATCCTCGATGACGATGCGACGGATGCACAGGTGCGATTCTACAACACTGACGGATCAGAGGCCGGAGCCTGTGGCAACGCGACCCGCTGCGTCGCGGATCTGCTGATGCGCGAGGCTGACGCGACCTCTCTGGTTCTGCGCACGGAACGGGGTGCGCTGCCATGTGAGCGGTCGGGCGACCTGATCCGTGTGAACATGGGCCAGCCGGTCGAGGACTGGGCACAGATTCCCCTGTCGCGCGACGTTCCGCTCGACGCGCTGCCATTGTCGGGCGCACCGTCCGCCGTGGGCATGGGAAACCCCCATTGCGTGCTGTTTGTCGAGGACGCGGACAGCGCCTCCATTGCTGAGGTCGGACCCCGGCTGGAGCATGATCCGCTCTATCCCGAACGAACAAATGTGGAGTTTGTTCAGGTGCTTGACCGCAATACCCTGCGTCAGCGCACATGGGAGCGTGGGGCCGGGGTAACCCTCGCTTGCGGTTCCGGCGCTTGTGCGGTTGCTGTGGCCGCGCATCGACGGGGATTGACGGAACGTGCGGTCACGATCCGGTTGGATGGCGGGGAACTGCATCTGGATTGGCGCGATGACGGTGTGTGGATGACGGGGCCGGTGGCCTATGTCTTCGATGGGGTGTGGCGCGGATGAACGTTCCGGTGTTTTCGAATTTCGGGTGCAGGCTGAACGCTTACGAGACCGAAGCGATGAAGGAGCTGGCCGCCGAAGCGGGGCTGCGCGATGCCGTGGTCGTCAATACCTGCGCCGTCACGGCGGAGGCTGTGCGCAAGTCGCAGCAGGCGATCCGTCGGTTGAAGCGTGACAATCCCGGCGCGCAGGTCATCGTGACAGGGTGCGCCGCCCAGACGGAACCCGAAACCTTCGCCGGAATGCAGGAGGTCGCGAAAGTCGTCGGCAACCTTGAGAAGATGCAGCCGGACACGTGGAAAAACATCGCGCAAGGGCCTGACTTCATTGGGAGGACCGAGAAGGTCATTGTCGATGACATCATGTCGGCAACCGAAACGGCGGGCCATCTGATCGACGGATTTGGCACCCGGTCGCGCGCCTACGTTCAGGTGCAAAATGGCTGCGACCACCGTTGCACGTTCTGCATCATCCCGTTCGGACGCGGCAATTCCCGATCGGTTCCGGCCGGTGTGGTCGTTGAGCAAATTCAAAGGCTTGTGGACAAGGGTTATAACGAGGTCGTGCTGACCGGGGTCGATATGACCAGCTGGGGCGCCGACCTGCCGGGGGCGCCGCAGTTGGGAAACCTCGTGCAGCGGATCCTGAAATTGTGCCCTGACCTCAACCGTTTACGGATCAGTTCAATTGATTCCATCGAGGCCGACCCCGCTTTGGTCGAGGCGATCGCCAGCGAAACGCGCCTGATGCCGCATCTGCATCTGAGCTTGCAGGCAGGGGACGACATGATCCTGAAGCGGATGAAGCGCCGACACCTGCGCGATGATGCAATCCGGTTTTGCGAGGACATGCGCCGCGCCCGACCGGATATCATCTATGGCGCGGACATTATCGCAGGCTTTCCGACCGAAACGGAAGATATGTTCGACAACTCGTTGAAACTGGTTGAGGAATGCGGTCTGACCTGGCTGCACGTCTTTCCCTATTCACCGCGTCAGGGCACCCCGGCCGCGCGGATGCCGCAGGTAGCACGGGCCGCGATCAAGGATCGTGCAGCCCGGTTGCGGGCGGTCGGTGACGGCATGGTGCAGCAGCACTTGCACGCGCAGATCGGCCGCCGCCACCGCGTCCTGACCGAGGCGGCGGATATGGGCCGTACGGAGGCCTTCACCGAAGTCGCCTTCACGACGCCGCAACCCATCGGAGAGATCGTCGAGGTTGAAATTTCCGGCGTTTCGGGCCGTCAGTTGATCGCCTGACCCTGCGGTTTGCGGCGCGGCATCAGGCGTTGCGCGTGTCCGCATCGACGGTCAGGCCGGGGATCGGATAGCTGACCTCGCTCAGGGTGATCGGTTGACCGGCCAGGGCCTTGCGAAAGGCGGCGTCGACGCGTCTGCGCCGCTCCAGCGTTTCGGGAAACAGATCGAAGATGTTGTTGCCGATCAAATCCTGGGCGCTGCGCATCAACATCTCAGTATAGCAGGTGTTGACCGCGACGTAACGGCGGTCATGGTCCAGCACTGCGAAGGGGACGGACATCTGCTGAAACAAGGATTCGTAGTTCAATAGAGCTTCGGGCATTTCCGGGTCCGCGCAGTCCGATATTGGCGAAAAAGTGCCGGGATGCGACCCCGTGCGCCAGGTTGGAAAAATCAGGCCGCCCCCCGGATGGTCCGGGGCGCGGAATATTGCGTCATACCTGCCGGAACGCCACATCGCGTGTGAACGGCATCCGGCGCAAACGCTGGCCCGTTGCATCGAAGATCGCACCCGCCAGCGCCGGGGCCGCAGGTGGCGTGCCGATCTCACCCGCGCCGCCGATATGGTCGGCATTTTGCAGGATCTCGATCTCGAACTTCGGCGTCTGACCCATGGACAGCATGGGATAGTCCCAGAAATTCTCCTGCTGCACCCGCCCGTCGGCAAAGGTGATTTCCTGACCCAGAGCCTGCCCGAACCCGAAGATCGCGCCCGAGATCATCTGATCGCGGAAGTTGCGCGGATCCAGCACCGTGCCCGGATCGGCGGCGATCCAGACGTTCTCGATCTGGATATCGTCGGTTGTATCGACCTGCACCGCCATGGCGACCCAACTGCCGAAGCTGAGGACATGCGCGATGCCGATCCCCTTGCCCGCGGCGCGGGGCTGCGCGAAACCAGACATCTGCGAGACCTTCTCCAGACACAGCCGTGCGGGGGCGAGACGCGCGTCATCGCCCATCATGGCCAGGCGGAAGGCGAGGGGGTCCAACCCCGATGCCTCGGCCATTTCATCCATGAACCCCTCATGGAAAAATCCGTTGTAGCTGTTGCCCACGGATCGCCAGAAACCCGTGGGAATGGCGATATCGGCAACATGTCCGGATACACGGTGGTTGTCGATCATCACGGGCTGATTGTAGGCGCCATCGGTAATCGTCTTGTCCGGTCCCCCCATCGGCAAGTCGGGATAGGTCCGGCCCACCACGCTGGCGATGATCGAGGGGGCCGCGATCTTCATTTCCACGGCGGTGGCCGCGCCGTTCGCCGGGACCACGGCACGGAACCGGCCGAGCGCGGCGGGGCGGTAGGTGTCGTGACGCATGTCTTCCTCACGCGTCCATGTCACCTTGATCGGGCGGCCCTGCACATGCATCGCCAGCGCGGTGGCGTAGAGGGAATAATCGACCTCCCCCCTCCGCCCGAAACCACCGCCCAGAAACAGCTGATTGACGACGACGTTTTCCTTGTCGATCCCCGCCAAAAGCGCGCAGCGCGACTGGACGATGCCGGGGGCCTGCGTTCCGGTCCAGATCGTCAGGGTGTTGTCCGCGAATTGCGCCGTCGCGTTCATAGGCTCCATCGTGGCATGGGCCAGATAGGGGACGGCGTATTCCGCCTCGACCACTGTGCCCTGCGGATCGGTGAAGGCGGCATCGACGTCGCCCTTGTCCATCAGCGCATGGCTTGGCTCCGCCTCTATGGCGCTAATCAAGGCTGCGTCTATCGCGGCGTCATCGGCGGGATAGGTGGCCGGTCCCCACTCCACCTCCAGCGCGCGCGCACCCTCGAACGCGGCCCAGGTGTTGTCGGCAATGATGCCGAAGCCGCTGCCGGTCTGGGTGTCGATTTCCACCACATCCTGCACGCCGCGCACGGCACGCGCCGCGTCCATGTTCACGCTGATCGCCTTCGCCCCGAACCGGGGGCTGATCGCAACGGTGCCGTACAGCATCGAGGGCAGGTCCACGTCGATGCCGAAGATCGGGGCACCGGTGACCTTGCGCTCAATTTCGGCGCGGGGCTGGGATTTGCCCAGAACCTTCCAGTCGGATCGTGCGCGCAAACGGGGTGTGTCCACCTCGACCGTCGCGGCGTCCAGGGCCAGCTCGCCATAGCTGAACGACCGGTCGGACGCAGGGTGGACAACGCGGCCCTGCATCGTTTGCAAGGTGTCGGCGCCCACGTCCCATCGGGCGGCGGCGGCGGATACCAGCGCGGCGCGCGCAGTGGCACCGGCCTCCCGCATCTTGTCATAGCCGTCGATGATCGAGGAGGAGCCGCCGGTGACCTGCAGCCCCAGCACCTTGCCCATGCTTTCCATCATCGTGCGCTGCGCCTCAGCCGCCAGTCCGCGTTCGAAATGCGGGGGGAATGCGCTCTCCGCCATCATGGCGGAGTTGTAATAGGCAGCCGAGGGCGGACCCGTTTCCAGCGTCAGGTCCGTCGTCGCCACGTCCAGCTCCTCCGCCACCATGGCGGCGAGGGTCGTGTGCACACCCTGACCCATTTCAGCGCGCGGGGTGATGACCGTGATCGTGCCATCCTCCGCGATCTTGAGATAAGGGTTGAAGACCGCCTCACCCGCATCCGCGCTCAATGGATTGTCCACCTCGCGTCGGACGGCCCAGACGCCTAGGGCAACCCCGCCTATGGCCGCCGCCCCCAGGCCGAGAAAGGTGCGGCGAACGATCTTGCCTGCTGTTGATCTGCGTTTTCGTGCCATCTTCAGGACTCCATTCCGGCTGCGGCCTTGATCGCGGCCTTGATGCGCGGATAGGTGCCGCAACGGCAAAGGTTGGTCATCGCGGTGTCGATATCCGCATCCGTGGGCTGTGGGACTTCATCCAGCAGGGCCACCGCGGCGAGGATCTGACCGGATTGGCAATACCCGCATTGCGGCACGTTATGTTCGATCCATGCCTCCTGCACACGGTGCAAGGTCGCGCCGTTGGAAATCCCCTCGATGGTGGTGATGCGGCCCGAGGCCTGTTCCACCGGGTACGAGCAGGAGCGGATAGGCAGTCCGTCCATTAACACGGTGCACGCGCCACAGGCGGCGACGCCGCACCCGAATTTGGGGCCCTTGATGTTCATCAGATCCCGCAAGACCCAGAGCAGAGGCATTTGCGGGTCCGCGTCGATCTCGTAATTCTGTCCGTTTACGTTCAAACGCATTGCCTGACCCTCCAATCACCTGTCATGTGATGATAGACGCCATCTGCGGGCCGAATGTCAATAAGAGAACCGCAGTTCCTTAATTCCCTTGCCGAGCGACAAGCGGCATATTACGTATGAAAATATGAGCCAGTCCTTTCAACGCGCCCGTTCACCCGAACACAAGGAGCTTCGCCGTCGAATGATCCTCGACGCGGCGGCGAATGTGCTGGATCGTGAGGGGTTCAACGACACCTCGCTCAACGCCATCGCGCAGGAGGCGGGCGTCGTCAAATCCGGTCTCTACCGCTATTTCGAAAGCCGTGAGGAAATCCTGCTGGAGCTGATGATCTCGGACGTGCAGGTCATGTGCGCGGCACTGTCGGAAGTCGTGACGGGACCTATGGATGTCGATCAGGTCTCGGATCTGATCTCGGAAGGGTTCACCGATCGCCCGCGATTGTGCCTGCTGACCAGCCGTATGGCCTCGACGCTCGAACACAATATTACCGGTGACACCATCCGCGCGGTCAAGCGGCGCCTGAACGCCTGTAGTGAGGAAGTCTCGCAGGCCATTCGACGTGCGATCCCCCACTGGACGCCCGAGGAAAGCCGGCGTGGTATGCGCATGATCTTCGTGCTGGTCGCGGGCCTCTACCCGATGACGCATCCGCCGGCCCACGTGAAATCCGTGATGAACGAACCGGAATTCCAACATGTCGTGCCCGAATTCGTGCCATCCGTCCGGGTCGCGGCGCGGGCAATGTTCCGGGGCATTGAGTCGATGGCGCTGCAACGGCAGAATGGCTCCTGACCAGTTCACTTTCTCCAAATATCCTCGCCGAAGGCATCAGGACGCTGCACAGTAACCCGACGATTGCAGTTCCGGACCGATGATCGCAGCCCCCGAACCAGCGGAGAGACGATTCGATGAAACTCTACGACAGCAAGACATCCCCCTATTGCCGCAAGGTAATGGTCCTGGCGCATGAGGCCGGACAGGTCGATGCCCTGACGCTCGACTACGTGGCGGGAACCGCCGTTACCCCCGGCACGCTGCCGGTTTCCGTCAATCCGCTGGGAAAAATCCCGTGTCTGGTTCGGCCCGATGGTCCCGCGCTGTATGACAGCCGGGTCATCTGCGCCTATCTCGACGATCTGTGGGGCACGAACCTCTACCCCACGGGCACTCGCCGGTGGGAGACACTGGCATTGGAGGCGACGGCAGACGGAATGCTGGATGCGGCGCTGCTGTGGGTCTATGAGGCGCGCCTGCGCGATGAGGCCCAGTGGAATCACGGCTGGCGCGACGGGCAGGCGGCGAAGGTGGTGCGCGCTCTGGATGCGCTGGAAGCCCGCTGGCTGTCTCACCTGCATGGTTCGCTCGATATGGGGCAGATCGCGATCGGCGTCGCCTTGGGCTATCTCGATTTTCGCCAACCCGTCGGTGCGTGGCGTGAGGGGCGGCCCGCGCTCGCCGCGTGGTACGAGGCGTTTTCGCAGCGCCCCTCGATGCTGACGACGGTGCCGGTGGAGTGATCCCGGCGCGGTTCTCCCGGTTGCTAAACCTTAGGGTTTCCGCAGCAGGGTGGAAGTTCGTCGCGTGCGCTGCCGCAGACAAGACGAACCAGTCGGAAACGTTATGGCCCGCCCGAACGGATTGGCCGGTTGGCGCAAATGGTCGCGTTGGGGTCGTGATGCGCATTCCCCCCGGGGGCCGTCAGTGCTTTAATCAGCCCACTGATTTGCCGGAGGCGCCCCATGACCGATCGCATCACCTTCACGCTGGACGGGCAGACCGTGACCGCCGCCGCCGGGGACACGATATGGGAGGTCGCGAACGGTCGCGGCCTGCGGATTCCGCACCTGTGCCACCGCCCCGAACCCGGCTATCGCCCCGACGGAAACTGTCGTGCCTGCATGGTTGAGATCGCGGGCGAACGGGTCCTGGCGGCCGCGTGCATACGTGAGCCGGAGGAAGGGATGGAGGTCCGAACCGTTTCCGACCGTGCCATCGCGGCGCGTAAGGGTGTGATCGAGTTGCTGATGGCCGATCAGCCGGACCGGGCGGCGGCGCATGATCGCTCCAGCCAGTTCTGGGACATGGCGGACGCGCAGGGCGTTGCGCACAGCCGCTATCCCACCATCGAGGTGGACCGGATCCCGCTGCTCGATGACAGTCACGTGGCGATGCGCGTCAATCTGGATGCCTGCATCCATTGCAACCTGTGTGTCCGCGCGTGCCGCGAGGTTCAGGTCAATGACGTGATCGGCATGGCGGGGCGGGGGCATGACGCGCAGGTTGTCTTCGATTTCGATGACCCGATGGGGGACAGCACTTGCGTGGCCTGCGGCGAATGCGTGCAGGCCTGCCCGACCGGGGCGCTTATGCCCGCCACAATCGTCGATGCCGATCAGGTGGGCGACAGCGCCGATTACGACCGCGAGGTGCAATCCGTCTGCCCCTATTGCGGCGTCGGCTGCCAGCTTTCGTTCAAGATCAAGGAGGACCGCATCGTCTATGTCGATGGTGCGGGCGGCCCGGCGAACGAAAACCGCCTCTGCGTCAAGGGGCGGTTCGGTTTCGACTATATCAGTCACGATCACCGCCTGACCAAACCCCTGATCCGGCGCGAGGGGATGCCCAAGGGGCTGAACGTCGATCCGGCGCGGCCGCTGGACACCTTCCGCGAGGCGACGTGGGAGGAGGCGCTGGCCTTCGCCGCCGATGGCATGAAGGGGCGCGGACGGCAGATCGCTGGCTTCGGCTCGGCCAAGTGCTCGAACGAGGAAGCCTATCTGTTTCAGAAATTGATCCGGCAAGGCTTTGGTCACAACAATGTCGATCACTGTACGCGGCTGTGTCATGCCTCATCCGTCACGGCGTTGATCGAGAATGTTGGATCGGGGGCCGTGACGGCCACATTCAATGAGATCGAGAACGCGGATGTTGCCATCGTGATCGGCGCGAATCCCGTGGAAAACCATCCGGTTGCGGCCACATACTTCAAGCAGTTCGCGAAGCGTGGCGGCAAGCTGATCGTGATGGATCCGCGCGGGCAGGCGCTGAAACGACACGCGACCCACATGCTGCAATTCCGTCCCGGTGCCGATGTCTCGATGCTCAACGCGATCATGCATGTCATCGTCGAGGAGGGGCTGGCCGACCGGCAATATATCGAGGCGATGACCGAAGATTACGACGCGATGGTCGCGCATCTGAAGGGCTTCACGCCCGAGAAGATGAGCGCGCTCTGCGGTATTGACGCGCAAACCCTGCGCGCCGTTGCACGGGATTTCGCAGGCGGCAAGGCGGGCATGATCTTCTGGGGCATGGGGATCAGCCAGCACATCCATGGCACGGACAATTCGCGGTGCCTGATCTCACTCGCATTGATGTGCGGTCATATCGGGCGACCGGGGACCGGCCTGCATCCGTTGCGCGGGCAGAACAACGTGCAGGGCGCCTCGGATGCCGGACTGGTGCCGATGTTCCTGCCCGACTATCAGACCGTGGGCGATGATGGCGTCCGCTCCGCCTTTACCCAAGTGTGGAATTCCGGCGATTTCAGTGGCGAAGATGGACTGACCGTAACCGAGATTCTGGACGCGGTTCACGCGGGCGACATTCGCGGCATGTATATTCTGGGCGAGAACCCCGCGATGTCAGACCCCGATGTCGAACATGCCCGCGATGCGCTGGCCAGGCTGGATCATCTGGTGGTGCAGGATATCTTTCTGACGGAAACCGCGAACTTCGCGGATGTGATCCTGCCCGCAAGCGCTTGGGCGGAGAAAACCGGCACCGTCACCAACACGAACCGGCAGGTGCAGATGGGCCGCCCCGCCGTGCCGATGCCCGGCGACGCGCGTGAGGATTGGTGGATCACCACCGAACTGGCGCGACGCCTGGGGCTGGATTGGCCCTACACCCATCCATCCGAGATTTTCAGCGAGATGAAGCGCAACATGCGCAGTCTGGACAACATCACATGGGAGCGGTTGGAGCGTGAGAATGCCGTGACCTATCCGGTGCACGGACCCGACCAGCCCGGTGAGGCGGTGGTCTTCGGCGATGCCTTTCCCCGTCCGCAGGGCCGCGCGAAATTCACCCCCGCCAGTGTCATCGCACCTGATGAGGTGCCGGACGCGGATTATCCGATGATCCTGACCACCGGGCGGCAGTTGGAGCATTGGCACACAGGTTCCATGACCCGCCGCTCAACCGTGTTGGACGGGGTGGAGCCGGAGGCGAATTGCTCGCTGCATCCGTCCACCTTGCGCAAGCTGGGAACCGAGCCGGGGGGCATGGTGCGGCTGACGACGCGGCGCGGATCGGTCGAATTGATGGCGCGGGCGGACCGCGCGGTGGCGCCTGACATGGTGTTCCTGCCCTTCGCCTTTGTCGAGGCGGCGGCAAACGTGCTGACCAACCCGGCGCTGGACCCCTATGGCAAGATCCCCGAGTTCAAGTTTTCAGCCTGCAAGGTCGAAGCCGTGGAGGTCGAGGCGGTGCAGTAGCGACGTTCCGCCCGACGGGGTGGGAATCACGGCTGGGGCAGGGGTGGCAGGATGCGGGCCGTGCCGCTGGTCTGATCCGCGCGGACCCGGCACTCGGATCCGGCGGGCAGGATACTTTCCTCTGGGCCGAGGTCCTGGGTCACGGACAATTCGGCCGCATCGTCGCGCCGCACGATATATTCCACGCCATCGACACGGGCGAAATAGCGATCCGCGACCGTTCCGGCCGCCGCCCCGGCAGCGGCACCACCGGCGGTGCCGACCGGTCCCAGAATGGTTCCGGCCAGACCGCCGCCCAGAGAGCCGAGCACCTTGCCATTGCCATCTACCGGAACACTGACCTTGACCGCCTGCGATTCCAGTACGGTACATTGCGAAACGAAGCCGAGCGTACCGGACACGCGCGGCCCGCTTTCAACCTCCGCCACCGGTGTTGTGCAGGCGCTGAGCAGGGCGGTGGCGGTAATTGCTTTGGTAATCGTGCGGATCATGGACGTTCCCTCATGTTTCGCAGTGCAACGCATCAGATTCTCTATCGTTCGGTTTTAGCGCCTGGCGTGGCGTCCAGACGACCGATGCTCATATCGCGCTTGCGACCGAATCCCGGAACCTTGCGAACGGTAAAGCCAGCGGCATCCAAGGCGCGGCGCACGGCCCCCGCGCTGGTATAGGTCGCGAATGTGCCGCCCGGGGCAGTGTGGCGCGCCACCTGTTGCATCAGATCATCGGACCAGAGCTCAGGATTGCGGGCAGGCGCGAACCCGTCGAGGAACCATGCGTCGGCGGTGCCGGTCCAGTCGGGCAGGGTCGTCGCCGCCTCACCGATCAGCAGGGTCAATGTGACGGGGCCGATCTGGAACGTGCCGCCGCGCGGATTGTAAGCCGTCAGCAGCGCCGCACGGACCGGTCCCAGATCATACTGCCAGCGTGCCGTGGCGCGGGCCAGATCCTCGGGCGCCATCGCAAACGCCTCGAACGAGGTCATTCGGATCGGGCAGGGCGCAATGGCTGCCAGCGCCATCAGGTTCAATCCGGTGCCAAAGCCAAGCTCGGCGATGTGAAATCCCGGACGCAGCCGTTCGGGCAGATCGTTGCCGCGCAGGAAGGTGTGGCGCGTCTCCTCCAACCCGTTCTCTCGCGAAAAATACGGGTCGTCGAACCGCTCGGAAACGGGTACGTCCTGCCGCCAGGTCAGGCTGGGGCGAAGGGGGTCGCTTTCGGTCATCTTGCGGCCTAGTTTGCGGAAACTTTCAGACAGGTGGCATGTGCAATGGCGCGCGACAAGGCCGATATTATCGTGGTGGGGGCGGGAATCTTCGGTTTGTGGACCGCATATGCGGCGTTGGCGCGGGGATTGAGTGTTCTGGTGCTGGAGGCCGGACCTCAGGTCGGCCACGGGGCCAGCGGCGGCATCGTGGGGGCCCTGGCACCGCATATGCCCGAACGCTGGGGTGACAAGAAACAGTTTCAATTCGAGGCCTTGACCGTTTTGGGCGATGCCTTGAACGCCGTCGAACGTGAGAGCGGCCTGCCCACCGGTTATGGCCGCGTTGGCCGGCTGGTGCCCCTGATGGACGAAATCGGACGGGAGCGGGCGCTTTCGCGGATCGCGGATGCAAAGGAAAACTGGGGCACGGCGGCGCGTATGCAGATCTTGCCACCAGATGCCTTTCCCGACTGGCTACATCCTCAGGCAGCCCCGGCGGGCATCGTGCATGACGATCTGACGGGACGGTTGCACCCCCATCTGACGTGCCTCGCACTGGCGGAAGCGATCCGTCGCGGTGGCGGAGTGATCGAGACCGGGTGCACCGTAACCGCCCTGCATTCAGGCAGCGTACAAACGGATCAGGGGGCGCGTCAGGCGCAGGCGATCGTTCTGGCCGCAGGGGTGGCGGGCTTCGATCTGCTGTCACCCTTGGTTGAGGAGGTTCCGGGCCGGGCGGAGAAAGGTCAGGCCGCTCTGCTCGACATGGATATGAAGGACGTGCCGCTGATCTATGCGGATGGATTGTACCTGATCGGTCATGCGGGCGGTGGCGTCGCCATCGGGGCCACCAGTGAGCGGCATTTCGAAGGTGTCGGTCCTGACGCCCTGCTGGACGATGTGATCGCACGGGCCTGCGCCATCAGTCCGCATCTGGCGCAAGCGCGGGTCGTGCGCCGGTGGGCAGGACTGCGCCCCCGTGCCAACGGACGCGACCCCATGTTGGGGGCGGTGCCAGGAACCACGGGCATTTATGCCGCACTGGGCGCATTCAAGATCGGGTTCGGTATCGGACAGAAGGTCGGACAGGTTCTGCTGGACGAAATCATGGAAGGTCGGATAGCCATGCCGGACAGTTTTCGCGTTGCTGCGCACCTGGGGCGGTGAAATCTAGTTCCGGCCCTGAGATCGAGGGGGAACTCCGGTTCTGGATCATGCGGGAACCGTTCGCCTGAAGCAGATAGATTCAGCGCCTAAATCCGGCGGATGAACGTATCCGCGACGGTGCAATTTTCGCAAAGGCGACGGCATAAGCGGCTGGAGCACCAGCCAGCGCCCGTCCCGTACCCGAGGCGGGCGATCTCAGGCGGCCGATTTGATAAGTCCTGAACCCAAGCCCTGAATCGCCGCGCTAACCCGATCATTTACGCCCAGCTTCTGATAGATCCGGCGCATATACGCATCCACCGTATAGCTGGAGATCGACAGGATATCCGCGATGGAGCTGTTGCTCTTGCCACGGGCAACCCAGGACAGAACCTCCTGCTCACGCCGAGAGAGGGGAGCGGCGGATTGGGCCTCCATCTCGCAATACCGGTGGTGGGTCAGCTGGCATGCCCACTGCACCACGCGCAGATCACGCCGGTTGCCTTCATCGCAGTCCATGTGCAGACCCAGACCGAAATAGCCGTTGCGACCGTTCGGTCCGAAAACCTGCACCGCGTAGCCGTCGCCTTCGACGTGGCTGTCCAACTCGTCGAGGAATTTCTGCTCGACCTCCGTCAGCTTGCGCATGTCCGGCAGGGACGACCAACAGAATGGCAATGAACGGTTCATGGCGGTCGACGCAATCGGGTCGATTTGCCACAACTTGTTCTCGATATAGTGGTTCACCCAGGAGTCCGGGTAGCCATTCGTCCTGATCGTCAGGGCATCGTCCGACGTTACCCAGGCAAATGGCATGACATGATAGCTGGCCTTGTCGAAGTTATGTCTGTCAAAGAAGGCGATACAGGCCTGCCAGACATCATCCGAAGTGTCGCAGGCCGCCAGCTTCTGCATGTAGTCTTCAACCGCAGCAAGTGTAACCTGTTTCATTTCTCGCTCCTCCATGCGCATCGTCGCATGACGGAACAATCCCTGATTTACACCTTTCGTTCCATTTTCTGCCCAGAATTTGCGGCGTAGTATTGGTAACGCATTCGCGGGACGTGGAAAAACCTATTTTATTCCGTGGTTTGTGTGACGCAATGACGCATAGGATCGAAGGCGGCCCTGCGGCCCGATGATCCAGGCAGCGCTGATAGCAGTGCCACCGCATTGTCCCTGAGGAGCACGAGGGTGAAGCCCGACGGCTGCAAATCAGGCATCTGTGAGCCGGTGAAAAAAAGCCGGGCATGAAAAAGGGCGCACCGGTCGGGTGCGCCCTGAGAACTTTCGGATGGGGTGCCGTTACAGCGACGCCATCTTGACCGCCGTGTCAGCCATGCGGTTCGAGAAACCCCATTCGTTGTCATACCACGTCAGGATGCGGACCATGGTCCCCTCCAGCACCTTGGTTTGATCCATGTGGAAGATCGAGGAATGCGGATCGTGGTTGAAGTCCACGGACACCAGGCTTTCGTCAGTGTAGCCCAGGACCCCCTTGAGACGGCCATCGGCGGCCTCACGGATGGCGGCGTTAACTTCCTCGATGGTGGTGGCGCGGCTCGCCTCGAAGGTCAGATCGACGACGGAGACGTTGGGCGTCGGCACACGGATCGCGACGCCGTCCAGCTTGCCCGCCAGTTCCGGCAGAACCAGACCCACGGCCTTCGCCGCGCCGGTGGAGGTTGGGATCATGCTGAGGGCGGCGGCGCGGGCGCGATACAAATCCTTGTGCATCGTGTCCAGCGTCGGCTGATCGCCGGTATAGGAGTGGATCGTGGTCATGAAGCCCTTGGTGATGCCCACAGCTTGATTCAGCACGTCCGCGACGGGGCTGAGGCAGTTCGTGGTGCATGATGCGTTCGAGACGACCAGATCATCCGCCGTCAGCGTCTCATGGTTCACACCGTAGACGATGGTCTTGTCCGCATTCGCGCCGGGGGCGGAAATCAAAACCTTCTTCGAGCCGTTCTTGAGGTGGATCGCCGCCTTGTCACGCGCGGTAAAGATGCCGGTGCATTCCAGCGCCACATCCACGTCGGACCAGGGCAGTTCCTCGGGGTTGCGAATGGCGGTCACCCGGATCGGGCCGCGGCCCACGTCGATGGTGTCGCCGTCCACGGTCACGGTGGCGGGAAACCGGCCGTGCACGCTGTCATAGCGCAACAGGTGGGCGTTCGTCTCGACCGGACCCAGATCGTTGATCGCCACGACTTCGATATCGGTGCGTCCGCTCTCGATGATACCGCGCAATACGTTGCGTCCGATGCGACCGAAGCCGTTGATGGCTACCTTGACCATGAAACTCTCCTCATGTTGTCCCGTGACGCCACGTCGCGGGTATTGGGGGCGGGTGTTGGGGGGATAGATACCAGTCGCGTGCCCCGTGTCCAGTCCGAGGCGCTCAAACCGCGCCCAGCGACAGGCGGGGAACACGATCGGCGCACAGTTCGGACAGGACGGCGGGGTACAGTCGGTGCTCCTGCACCAGAACCTTCGCAGCCAGTGTTTCGGGGGTGTCGTCCGGCGTGACGGGGACGGTTGCCTGACCGTAGATCGGGCCGTCGTCCAGCTCCGCCGTGACGCCGTGAACGGTGCAGCCATGCACGGCCACGCCCGCCTCGATGGCGCGACGGTGGGTGTGAAGCCCCCGGAACAGCGGCAGGAGCGAGGGGTGGATGTTGATCATCCGACCTTCCCACTTTGCCGTGAAGCCAGGCGTCAGAATGCGCATGAAACCGGCAAGGCAGATGATGTCGGGCCGCGCGTCGATCAGGGCATCGTGCAGCGCGGCGTCGAAATCCTCGCGGGTGGCGTAATCGACATGCGGAAGGACCTTCGTGGGAACATCGCGCGCGGCGGCCTTGGCGATGCCGCCGGCGTCAACCTTGTTGGACAAGACGAGGACCGGCTGCGCGTCGATCGCCCCGTCGCGCATTCCGTCCAGAAGGCGCAGCATGTTCGAGCCGCCGCCGCTGATCAGGATCGCGACACGTTTCACCGCAGCGATCCGGTATAGGAGACACCCTCACCCATTACGACCTCCCCCAGATGCAGGACGTTTTCGCCGTGATCCTCCAGCGCGGCGGTGACATTCTCCACCGCGCCCTCTGCCACGATCAGGACCATACCGACACCGCAGTTGAAGGTTTTCAACGCCTCTGCCTGATCCAGATCGGCCTTGGATATCAGCCAGTCCAGAATCGGGGGCAGGGTGATTGCGTCGAGGTTCACCCGCACGCCGCAATCCTTTGGCAGGGCGCGCGGCAGGTTTTCCGTCAGACCGCCGCCAGTAATGTGGGCCAGCGCGTGAACACCGCCCTCGCGGATCGCGGACAAGGCCTGTTTTACGTAAAGGCGCGTGGGCGTCAGCAAGGCCTCACCCAGCGTTCCGTCACCGAACGGTGCGTCCCAGCCCAGGCCCGCATCCGCCACAATCCGGCGCACCAGGCTGTAGCCGTTGGAATGCACGCCTGACGATTCCAGGCCCAGCAGCACGTCACCGGCACCGACCCCGGCGGGCAGGGCGGTGCCACGCTCCATCGCGCCGACGCTGAAGCCCGCAAGGTCGAAATCGCCGTCGTGATACATGCCCGGCATTTCCGCCGTCTCACCGCCGATCAGTGCACAACCCGACAGGCGGCAGCCCTCTGCGATGCCCTGAACCACTTGCGCGGCTTCCTCGACGTTCAGTTTGCCGGTGGCGAAATAATCGAGGAAGAACAGCGGCTCCGCGCCCTGACAGATCAGATCGTTGACGCACATCGCCACCAGGTCGATGCCCACGCCCGCCACATGGCCGGTGTCGATGGCGATGCGCAGCTTGGTGCCGACCCCGTCGGTCGCGGCGACCAGAACCGGGTCGGAATAGCCTGCCGCCTTCAGATCGAACAGACCGCCGAAACCGCCCAGACCGGCCATTACGCCCGCGCGGTCCGTGGACTTCGCCGCAGGCTTGATCCGGTCGACGAGCGCATTGCCCGCATCGATATCCACACCGGCTGCGGCATAGGTCAGTTTGCTCATGGGGCCCTCGCTCAGATTGCTTGGCGACCGTTTAGCGGCGGCGGCGGGGGCTGTCCATCACTTCACCTTCAATACTCGCTTTGCGTACAGGACCAGGAAGTAGCGATTGATGAAAATGACCACGACGGTGAACAGGGCCAGGCCCATGGCCAGTATCGCTGCCAGGCTCCACGTCACGGGCCCGCCCATGCTGGCAAGATACAGCAGAGTGGCCAATATCTCGAACGCCAGAGCGGCGATGGCGGCAACGATCGACCAGCGCCACGCCTGATCCGACGGGGGAACGACGCCGCGTTCCCTCGCCCATTTCTCACCCACCTTCATGGCTGCGAGCATTGGCGGTATCGCGGCCATCGCACCTCCGCCCACCGCCACGCCGAAGATCAGGCTCAGCACGTTCAGCACAACGATACAGCCGATCACGCCGACCAGCAGCCAGATCATATAGGTCCCCAGATAGGGGGTGCGGGGGGTGGTGGACATCGGCTCTCCTTCGGGTTCGAGGGACCTTAGCCCGGCTAATGGGCAGGCTCAACGACGCGATCATGCTTGACGCCCGTGCCCGGTCTGGTATCCGTCGGACCGCTGCGGGGGCCTGTAGCTCAACTGGTTAGAGCAGAGCGCTCATAACGCTTTGGTTGCGGGTTCAAGTCCTGCCGGGCCTACCATGCAGCCTTTCATTCGCTGAAATGTTGAGGTTTTTTGGTTCACGTGTTTGGCACGTGGGACAGTTTGGGCCGAACCGCGTCGCGTTCCGATTTCGGGGGGCTAACGCCGAAGCGTCGAGCCTCGCGTTCTGAGCTAACCGGTCGTTGTCGCGTTTATCCCCGGCTCAGAGCAACGGGGCGCATCACTTCGTTCCTGAAATGGGCACCGCGCAGAATCGCGCCGTCCAGCGCGTAGATCGCACGACTGCCATCAGGCAGTTCCAGTTCCAGCACACCCTCCGCATCCACGTGCCCCGTCACACGCCGCGCTGTCGGCGGTGCCACCGCGCTGGCCCCGGTGGCGAATGTCGCGGTGACGCTGCCATCGGTGGCGATCTGTTCGACGGTCAGGGCGTGGCAGGCCCCGGTATCGTCCCACACACCATCGACCCAGCGTCCCAGCAGGGCAGATTGGGCAGCGGGAATTCCGGCATAGCCGATGCCGGCCTCACCACCCGCCAATGTGGGAACGCCACATCCCGCACGCGGGCTGACATGAGCGGAGAGGCTGCGCGGATCCGGCCGGTCCTGACCGGGGGGCGTACATGCGATCATCAAGGTCAGGGGAAGGAAGAAAGCGATCCGCATGGGCAATCCCGGCTGTTGCATCGAACGTGACCCTATCGCCCCGCCCCCGATGCGCCAAGCCCCCAGGTGCGGGGGCTGGCATCTGGTGTCAGCGATTGCCCAGTGTCGCCGCCGTATTGCGCGCAATCTGCTCGATCGCGTCCCAATCCCCGGCGATCATGTGATGCACGGGGGCGACCCAACTGCCGCCCACGGTGACGACATTGGGCAGGTCCAGATAATCCTTCGCATTGTCGAGGCTGACACCGCCGGTTGGGCAGAACTTCACGTCGGGCAGCGGGCTGGACAGCGCCTTGAGCATAGGCGCGCCGCCGGCCGCCGAAGCCGGGAAGAACTTGACCACTTCATGCCCCTGATCGGCGAGCCTCATTGCCTCGGTCGGGGTGGCGCAGCCGGGAAGGAACGGGAATTTGTTCGTGGCGACGGCCTGCATCAGCGCATCGGGCGCGCCGGGGGACACGCCGAAGGTGCAGCCCGCCTTCAGACAGGCATCGACATCCGCCGGGGTGCGCAGCGTGCCCGCCCCGACGATGGCGTCTGGAACATTGGCGATGATCTCGCGGATCGCGTCCAGTGCCACGGGGGTGCGCAGCGTCACCTCCAGCACCTTGATGCCGCCGGCGACCAGCGCCTGCGCCAGTGGAACAGCATGGGCGATATCCTCGATGATGATGACCGGGATCATCGGGGCGGAACAGGCGAGATCGTAGGTGGACAGGGTCATTGTGTTTCCTTGCGCTTTCGGAAGCCTTGCGATTTTCCCGCCGGGGGCACCGACGGGAACGACATCATGCGACGGGTTCGGGGTGCAGGACGCTGGCGCCGCCTGCGGCACGGCCGACATTCTGGCGGAACGTCTCGAACAACTCCCGCCCGATGCCGAAGGAATTGCCGGTCAGATCGGCGGTCACGACCTCACGCGTATCCAGATCGACGCCGATCACCTCCAGCGTGCCAGCCTCACCATCGACGCGCAGAATGTCACCGTCGCGCAGTCGGGCGATGGCACCGCCATCGGCGGCCTCGGGGCTGAGGTGAATGGCGGCGGGCACCTTGCCCGATGCGCCGGACATGCGGCCATCGGTGACGAGGGCGACCTTGAACCCCTTGTCCTGCAAGACGCCCAGCGGCGGGGTGAGGGAGTGCAGTTCGGGCATTCCGTTCGCCTTCGGCCCTTGGAAGCGCACGACGACGATCACATCCCGGTTCAGCTCCCCGGCCTGAAAGGCGGTCTTTACGTCCTCCTGCGAGTGGAAAATGCGGGCAGGGGCCTCAACCACCCGGCGCTCCGGCTTCACGGCGGAGGTCTTGATGACGGCGGTGCCAAGGTTGCCGCGCAGCAGGGTCAGACCGCCGGTTTTCTGGAACGGGGCGGAAACGGGGCGCAGGATCATGTCGTTGCCGGATTTCTCCGGTGCCTCCACCCACTCGATCTCACCGCTCTGGATTGTCGGTTCTTTGGTGTAATGGTGCAGGCCGCGCCCGACGATGGTCAGCACGTCGTCGTGGACCAGCCCCTCGGACAGCAGCTCACGGATCATGTATTGCAGGCCGCCCGCCGCGTGGAACTGGTTCACGTCGGCCAGACCGTTGGGATAGACCTTGGCCATCGAGGGCGTGACGGAGGAGATGTCGCTCATGTCCTCCCACGTGATGGCGATGCCCGCCGCGCGCGCCATGGCAACCATGTGCAGGATCAGATTGGTGGAGCCGCCGGTGGCGTTCAGCCCGACCATGCCGTTGACGAAGGCCTTTTCGTTCAGAACCTCGCCCACCGGCGTGAACGCGTTGCCGCCTGCGGTGATCTGCAACGCCCGCTTGGTGGCGGCGGTGGTCAGGGCCTCGCGCAGGTCGGTGTCGGGATTGACGAAGGAAGCGCCGGGCAGGTGCAGGCCCATGAACTCCATCAGCATCTGATTCGTGTTTGCCGTGCCGTAGAAGGTGCAGGTGCCTGGCGAGTGGTAGGAGGCCATCTCCGCCTTCATCAACTCATCCCGGCCAACCTCGCCCTTGGCGAATTGCTGGCGCACGGCGGCCTTCTCATCATTGGGAAGTCCCGACGGCATCGGCCCGGCAGGCACGAAGACCGACGGGATATGGCCGAACGTCGCGGCGGCGATCACCAGACCCGGCACGATCTTGTCGCAGATGCCCAGAAACATCGCGGCGTCGAACGCATTGTGGCTGAGCCCGACCCCGGCGGCCAGCGCGATCACATCGCGTGAGAACAGAGACAACTCCATGCCCGGCTGCCCCTGCGTGACGCCATCGCACATCGCAGGCACCCCGCCCGCGACCTGCGCCGCGCCGCCCGCCGCACGGGCGGTCTGCCGGATCAGCTCGGGATAGGTTTCATAGGGCTTATGCGCCGACAGCATGTCATTATAGGCAGTGATGATGCCGATATTCGCCACGGGGGTGAAGCTGAGGGCTTCCTTGTCCTGCGGCCCGCATCCGGCGGTTACGTGCGCCATGTTTCCGCAGGACAGCGCGGTTCGATTCGGTCCCTGATCGACGGCCCGCCGCATTCGGTCCAAATAGGGTTCGCGAAGGGGCTTGGACCGTTCGACGATCCGGTCTGTTACTGCTTGAATTTCTGCACGAACCGACATGTGGATCTCCTGTGCTCTGACACTCGGCACTTTGCCGAAGTGACTTGGGGTAAGCATAGTGCGCACATGGCAAACCCACAAGCGTTAGGGCGAATGCCCTGAGATTGGGCGAATGCTCCGCAAGCGTATAGCGACGGCTGTGCATGGCAGGGAATGGCGTGCGTTTCGGAGGACTTGCACGTGTTGGGGCGCTGTAGCTCAGACAGAGTTTCCCTAACGTCACGAAACAAAAGTGCGCGATACCCTCTTGCAAACGAAAGCCTCTTTGTCATGCTCAGGTCACGGAGGCCACGGCGATTAACGACCGGGCCCCAACATGGGAGGATCGCGCAGGATGGATGCGCTGCAACTGCTTATCGGCGGTGTTGCGAACGGCTGTATCTACGGTCTGGTCGCGCTCGGTTTCGTATTGATCTACAAGGCGTCCGAGGCCGTGAACTTCGCGCAGGGCGATATGCTGATGTTCGGCGCGTTTCTGGGCATCGCGTTCATCAACGAGGACCGGGGCGACCTGCCGTTCCTGCTGGGGCTGGTGGCCGCGTCGCTGTGTCTGGGCCTGATCGCCTATGCGCTGGACCGGTTCGTGCTGCGCGCCATTTTCGGCCAACCTCAATTCGCCATGGTGGTCCTGACCATCGCCCTCGGTTTCGTGCTGCGCTTCGTCGCGGGAACGATCTGGGGCTATGATCCGGTGTCGCTGGAGACGCCCTTCGCGGGGGAAATCCTGTCGCTGGGCGGACTGACGCTGGCGGTCGCGGACCTGCTGATCATTCTGGCAACCTGTGGGCTGACCTTCGTGCTGTGGCTGTTCTTTGGCCGGACACGTCTGGGCGTGGCGATGCAGGCGTCATCGCAAAACCAGATGGCGGCTTATTATATGGGCATCCCGGTGAAGCGCGTGAACTCCATCGTCTGGGGCCTGTCCGGCGTCGTATCCGCCATCGCGGGCGTGTTGTTCGCGGCCAAGGGCGCGGTGGAGCCTTCGGTGGGGCTGCTGTTCGGGATCAAGGCATTCGCGGCGGCTGTGATCGGCGGGTTTGGCAGCTTGCCCGGTGCCTTGCTGGGCGGCCTGCTGATCGGCGTGATCGAGCAGTTCGCAGCGCGCTACGCCCCATCGGGCTATTCCCAGATCGCGCCCTATGCGCTGATGCTGCTCGTGCTGATCCTGCGCCCCGGTGGACTGTTCGCGCAAATCGCGCAGAAAAAGGTGTAAGTCATGCGGGTTCATTTCAAACGCTCCTACGACGAGGATATCCGCCTGTTCGAGGATTGGCGGCGCATGGCGAAATACGCGGTGTTGCTGGCGATCATGATCGCGCTGCCTGCGCTGGTCTCCGGCTATTTCCTGGGTGAGGTCACGCTGGTCCTGATCTATTGCATCGCGGGGATGGGCCTGATGGTTCTGGCCGGTCATACCGGGCAGATCAGTCTGGGCCACGCGGCATTCATGGCCATCGGTGCATTCAGCAATCTGTGGTTCATGGATCAGGGAATGCCGTTCCTGATCGCGCTGCCGCTGTCCGCGATCTTTACCGGTGTGGTCGGTGCCATCGTGGCGCTGCCGATCCTGCGTCTGTCGGGCATCTATCTGGCCATTGCGACCCTCGCGCTCAGCATTATCGTCGAGGATATCGCGATCATAGCCGAGCCTTATACCGGCGGCGTCATGGGCGTGTTCGCACCACCGATCGAGTTCTTCGGGACCATGGTGGACCGCTACGGCACGCCGAACCTGTTCTACTGGATGTGCCTTGCTCTGGTGGTGCTGGTCACGCTCGGCTACGCCAACCTGCTGCGCTCCGCGACCGGGCGATCGTTTCTGGCGGTGCGCGACAGTGAGGTATCTGCCCGCGCGCTGGGGGTGAACGTGACGCGGACCAAGGCGCTGGCATTCGGCCTGTCTTGCGGCGTCACCGGGATTGCAGGTGCGCTCTACGCGCATTTCGTTCAGGTCGTGAACTACGAGAGCTTTCTGGTCCTGCTGTCGATCAACCTGCTGCTTCTGGTGGTGATCGGCGGGCTCGGCTCGATCCACGGCGCGTTCTTCGGGGCCATTGTCGTGGGGCTGCTGCCGCAGGGTCTGTCGATCCTGCGCGACTTCCTGCAAGGGACGGTGGGCCTGGATATCTCGGCCTATCCGGGGCTCGACACCATGGTGTTCGCGGTCATCATCATCGGCATGGTGATCTACGAGCCGCTGGGGCTGTACGGCTTTTACATGAAGGTCAAGACGCAGTGGCAACTGTTCCCGCTGGCCCGGCGCGACATGTTCCGCCGCTCGAAATCCTATCTCAAGACGGAGCGGTTGCGATGAGCCTTTTGAGTGTAACCGATCTGGCCATCCACTTCGGTGGGGTAAAGGCCGTGGACGGAGTGTCCTTCGATGTGCAGGCGGGTGAGGTATTCACCATCGTCGGGCCGAACGGCGCCGGGAAATCCACCATCTTCAACCTTATCAGCCGTTTCTATCAGCCAACCCATGGCAAGATCGTCTTCGATGGGGAGGATATTACCGCCACCCCCGCGCACCATATCGCGGAACTGGGCATCGCGCGGACCTTTCAGAACATCGAATTGTTCGATCATTCCACGGTGCTGCAAAACCTGCTGGTCGGTGCTCATACCAAGCGTAAGGCGACATGGGTGGAGGACGTGCTGCATCTGCCGCGCACCCGCTCGAATGAGCGTGAGGCCCGGCGCGCGGTGGAGGAGATCATAGATTTCCTCGACCTTGCTGCCTATCGCGACAAGATGATCGCGGGTCTGCCCTACGGCGTGCGCAAGGTGGTGGAGATCGCCCGCGCGCTGGCCTGCGAGCCGCGCCTGATCCTGCTCGACGAACCGGCCTCCGGACTCAGCGTGGAGGAGACGAACGACATGGCGTTCTGGATCGAGGATATGAAAAAGGACCTCGGCCTGACGGTCCTGATGGTCGAACATGACATGAGCCTCGTCTCCGCCGTGTCGGACCGGGTTCTGGCCGTGGTGGAGGGAAAGCCGCTGGCGCTGGGAACCTCCGCCGAGGTGCAATCCGATCCGCGCGTGATCGAAGCCTATCTGGGAACAGCGGCATGAGCGTGCAAACACCTGAAAACGTCATGGAAGTCCGCAATGTGGAGACGTTCTACGGCCCGATCATGGCCTTGCGCGGCGTGTCCATCGACGTGCCGAAGGGCAAGATCGTCACCATCCTGGGCGCGAACGGCGCGGGCAAGACAACGTTGATGAAAACCGTCTCGGGCGCGCTGGACCCGGAAAAGGGCACCGTCTCGTTTCTGGGGGAACGGGTGGACGGGCAGGAGCCGGACCAGATGGTGCGGCGCGGTCTGGCCCATGTCCCCGAGGGGCGCGAGGTGTTCCCGTTCCTCAGCGTCGAGGAAAACCTGAAACTGGGGGCTTATACTCGCCGCGACCGTGGGATCGGGGCCGATATCGAGATGTGCTATCAGTACTTCCCGATCCTCAAGGAACGCCGCGCGCAACAGGCCGGTACGCTATCGGGCGGGCAGCAGCAGATGCTGGCCATCGGACGGGGCCTGATGGCACGGCCGAAGCTGATGCTGCTGGATGAACCCTCGCTGGGTCTGTCGCCGCTGCTGGTGCAGGAAATCTTCGGCATCATCCGGCGATTGAACGAGGAGCAGGGCGTCACCATGCTGCTGGTCGAGCAGAACGCCCAGATCGCGCTGAACACCGCTGATTATGGCTATGTGCTCGAAATCGGTCGGATCGTCATGGCCAACGAGGCGAGTGTGCTGCTGGCATCTGAGGATATCCAGGAATTCTACCTCGGCGGCGGGCACGGCACGAACCAGCGCGATCAGAAACGGTGGAAGAGGAAAAAGACATGGCGGTAAGCTGGCGTCAGAGGGCGCTGATCGGGCTGATTGTCCTGTCCTTCTATGCCTCCGTCGCGGGTGAGACGCAGGCCGTGCAGATCGCCGCATCCATCGTGACATTCGTGCTGGCCGTAATCCTGTACCTGGTGCATCGCAACGAAGAAGAGGACGAGAAGTGAATCAGCTTTCGCTCCCCAAACCCATTCTCATTGATGGCGCGGATACTGTCGTCAAACTCTGGGCCGCGAAATGCGCGGAACGCGGCGACGCGACCGCGCACCGTGAGAAGGATTTCGGCATCTGGCAGGCCTATAGCTGGTCAGACTGGTACGACCGGTCGCAGGCGATCGGCATGGGCCTGATCGAGCTTGGCCTGACGCGCGGCACGCCTGTGTCCATCCTCAGCGAGGACAACAAGGAGTGGCTGTATTGCGATCTGGCAATCAGCGCCGCCGGCGGCATTCCCAGCGGTGTCTACACCACCGACAGTGCGGGCCAGCTGGAATACCTCATCAACGATTCCGGTTCCGCATTCCTGTTCGTCGAGAATGACGAGCAGTTGGACAAATACCTCGAAGTGCAGGACCGCGTTCCAACCATCGTCAAGGTTATCGTGTTCGACCCCAAGGGGTTGCGCGACTTTTCTCACCCAAAGGTGATGTTCCTGTCAGACCTGTATGAGATCGGTGAGAAGGCACCCGACGCCGCGGAACGTTTTCGGATCGAAATCAACGCGTCGCAACCCGAAGACACCCGGATGCTGATCTACACATCGGGTACGACGGGCCCGCCCAAGGGGGCGATGATCTCCCACTCCAACATGTTGTATCAGATGTGGGCCGGCCAGCAGGTGCTGAGGGTGGACCCCAAGGATGAGCAGCTTTGCTTCCTGCCGCTGTGCCATGTGCTGGAGCGGATCGTCTCGGTCGAATTTCCCATCGCCGTGGGGTCCACCGTGAATTTCGCCGAAAGCCCCGATACCGTCTTTGATAATTTGCGTGAGGTCTCCCCACATGTTTTCACCGCCGTTCCGCGGTTGTGGGAGAAGATCTATTCCCGTGTGCTGATCATGCGGTCCGAGGCGACACCTTTCGGTCGCTGGGCCTTTGATCGCGCGATGGCCAGCGGTGCCGCGAAGCTGGAGGGCAAGGGCGGCGCGATGCACGCGGTCTGGGACTTTCTGGTGCTGCGCAATATTCGACAGATGATCGGATTTGATCGCAACCGCCGCTCCAACACCGGGGCGGCGCCCATCTCCCCCGATCTGATCCGCTGGTACGGCGCTCTCGGCGTGACCTTGCTGGAGGGGTACGGCATGACCGAAACCTCGGGTGTCGCCTCGGTCAACGTGATCGGTGACAACCGCATCGGCACCATCGGATGCGCCTTGCCTGCCACCGAGTTGCGCATTGCGGAGAATGGCGAAATCTGCCTGAAGGGGCCGAATGTCTTCAAGGGATACTGGAGAAAGCCCGAGAAAACGGCGGAGGATATCCGCGACGGCTGGCTCTATACCGGCGATGTGGGGCGTATCGGCGATGACGGGGCCATCACCATCACCGGCCGGGTCAAGGACATCATCATCACCGCCGGTGGCAAGAACATCACCCCGGCGGAGATCGAAAGCCGATTGAAGTTCAGCCCCTTCATCTCCGACGCGGTGGTGATCGGGGACCGGCGCAAATACCTGACGGTCCTGATCATGATCGACCAGGAAAACGTCGAGAAATACGCGCAGGACCATCAGATCCCGTTCTCGGATTTCGCATCCCTGACGCGGGCACCGCAGGTCGTGGACCTGATCGACGGTGTGGTGCGAGAGGTGAACACCCACTTCGCGCAGGTCGAGCAGATCAAGTATTTCCGCCTGATCGACATCCTGCTGACGGCGGAGGATGACGAGTTGACGCCGACGATGAAGCTCAAACGCGGCTTTGTTGAGAAGAAACACGCGGCGCTGATCGACCAGATGTATTAACTTAGAAAAATGACGGGAAAACCCGCATTTCCATGGGAGGAAACCAGAATGAACAAGGTATTAGCGGCCCTTGCGGCCACCACGATGATCGCAACAGGGGGCCATGCGCAGACCCGTGGCGTAACCGACGACGAAATCGTCATCGGGGCGTTTCAGGATCTGTCCGGCGGCTTTGCGGCCTTCTCCGTTCCGGCGGTCGAGGCGGCGCATCAGGTGTTTGAGGAGGTCAACGAGGCGGGCGGCATCCACGGGCGTCAGATACGCTATGTGGTCGAGGATCACGGCTATCAGGTGCCACGCGCCGCGCAGGCCGCGAACAAGCTGGTGAACCGCGATAACGTCTTTGCCATCCTGCTCAGCCTCGGCACACCGCACAACCTCGCGGCGTTTCGCGTGATGGATCCGGCGGGCGTGCCATCGGTATTTCCGCTGACCGCAGCACGGCAGATGATCGAGGGGCCGGAGGAACTGCGCTATGTCGCGACGGCCTCCTACTACGATGGCGTGCGGGCCGCGACGGGGTTCCTCGTTGAGGATCAGGGGCTTGAGAAGCTGTGCTCGATGTATATCCCCTCGGATTTTGGTGAGGAAATTCATGAGGCTACGGTGGATGAGGCTGAGGCGCGGGGTGTCGAATACACCGCCGAGACAACCCACCGCCCCGACGAAAGCGACTTTACCGGGGCGCTCGCGCGCTTGCGTGAGGCAGGATGCGAACTGATCACCCTGGCGCTGACAATCCGGCCAACAATCACCGTGGTGGCGACTGCGAAGCAGATGGGCTGGGACGACGTGCGGTTCCTGACTTCTTCCGCCGGGTTCCACACGGCCATTGCGAAGGTTCCGGGCGGCGTGACGGATGGTCTGTACGCGGGCGCGGGCTGGCAGGATCTGGAATCGCGGATCGACAATCCCGAGGTCGCGGAATGGGCCGAGGTGATGACCGAGCGGACGGGCGAGTTCCCCGGAACCGGCGCCTTGCTGGGCCAGTCCGCCGCGCTCGGCCTGGTAAACGCACTGAAGGCTGCGGGACCTGACCTGACGCTGGAAAGCTTCACCGCCGGGATGGAGTCGCTGGACTACGACGATGCAATCGCGGGCAACCGCATGCAGATGGGTCCGGGCGATCACGCCGGGTCGGAGGAGATCTACATCTCACAAATCCAGAACGGTGCCTGGGTCACGGTGGATTCCGTCGAATCTGACTGATCCATTCCAAACGACTGCAACGGCCCGCACTATCTGCGGGCCGTTGGCGTTTCGGGCCTCACCTATTGGAAGGCAGCGGGCGAGATCGGCCCCGATGCTCTCAAAACCAAGGCTTGCTTGTCAGTGGCTCAGGGTGAGGCGTCTAATTCGCCTTGGCCGATCTGCGCCGCCGCCTTCTCCCCCCATCTTCGCCATTCGTGTTGAAGCTTACGTCCGGTAGGGGGGCTATCTTGCGCAGTTTCGTATAAGGCTCCGTCGCGTGGGGGATGTTGCTGGCGGCGACGAAGTGTTCCTGGAACCTTGGTTCGACGGCGGTTTCGACCTTCACGATCTTGCGAACGTTGGCTTCGACCTCGCGCCGGGCGGAGACGTTGAGCAGGGCGATGCGCGCGCCGGTGCCGGCGGCGTTGCCGGCGCTCGTGACTTTTTCAACGTCGCAATCGGGGATCATGCCCAGCACCATCGCGTGCTTGGGGGAGATGTGGGCCCCGAACGCGCCCGCCAGGACGACGCGGTCCACCTCGTCCACGCCCATCTGATCCATCAGCAGGCGGGCCCCGGCGTAGAGCGCGGCCTTGGCCAGCTGGATCGCGCGGATGTCGCCATTGGTGACGGTGATGCGGGGGGAGGTGCCGTCGCCCTCGAACAGCACGTATTCGTGGGTGCGGCCGTTGGCCACGCAGCGTTCCGTTCCCGTTTGCGCAGCGGATCCGATCAGGCCGCCGGGATCGACGAGGCCCGCCATGCGCATCTCTGCGATCGCCTCGATAATGCCGGAGCCGCAGATGCCGGTGATGGTGCCCGCCTCGGCCATGAAGCCATCCTCATCGGACCATTTGTCCGATCCGATAACGCGAAAGCGCGGCTCCTTGGTCACCTTGTCGATCTCTACCCGTTCGATGGCGCCGGGGGCGGCGCGCTGGCCGGACGAGATCTGCGCCCCCTCGAAAGCGGGGCCGGTGGGGGAGGAGCAGGCGAGGACCTTTTGCGTGTTGCCCAGCAAGATCTCGGCATTCGTGCCGACATCCACGATCAGGACCAGATCTTCGGATCGGTGCGGTGCCTCGGACAATGCGACGGCGGCGGCGTCGGCCCCGACATGGCCCGCGATGCAGGGCAGGATATAGACGCGTGCAGAGGGGTGCACGTCGAGGTCCAGTTCGGTGGCCAACAGGCTCATGCTGTCCGACGTGGCCAGCGCGAAGGGAGCCTGGCCCAGCTCCACCGGGTCGATGCCCAGCAGCAGATGGTGCATGACCGGATTGGCCACGAAGACCGCTTCGAAGATCAGGGCGGGGTCTATCGCCGCCTCCTCCGCGACGGTGTTGATGAGAGCTTGCAGCGCGGTGCGCACGGCCTTGGTCATCTCGACCGCGCCGCCGGCATTCATCATGGAATAGCTGACGCGGCTCATCAGATCCTCACCAAAGCGGATCTGCGGGTTCATGATGCCCGAGGAGGCGAGCACCTTGCCCGTGCGCAGGTCGCACAGATGCGCTGCGATGGTGGTCGAGCCGAGGTCGATGGCAACGCCGTATAGCGTCCCCTCATAATAGCCGGGCCAGACATGGACGATGCGCGCCTCATCCGGACCGTTGCCCTGATAAACGGCGACCGTGACCTTCCAATCGCCCTTGCGCAGGGCCGGTTGCAGGTGCTGCATGATCCGCAGGTCGCAGGTGGTGCCCGGCAGATCCCACTGTTCGGCCAACGCCTTGGACAACCGCTCCAGATCGCCGGAGGGTTCGTGCATGTCCGGCGCGTCCACCTCGACGTAGTAAAGCCGGGTGGCGGGGTCGAGCACGATGTCGCGGGTATCGGCGGATTTGCGCACGACCTGTTTGTGGACCTGGCTCTCGGGCGGAACGTCGATCACCACGTCCCCCTCGATCAGCGCCTGACAGCCAAGCCGCCGTCCGTCGATCATGCCGCGGATCGACTTGTAGCGTTCCTCGACCGAGTTCCATTCGCTGAGCGCGCCCAGGCTGGACGTGATGCCGTGTTTCGAGAAATCACCGAAGGACGGGGCCACCTGACATTTGGAGCAGATGCCACGCCCGCCGCAAACGCTGTCCAGATCGACGCCCAGCTGGCGGGCCGCGTCCAGCACGCGGGTGCCGGTGGGAAAGGTGCCCCGCTTGCCGGAGGGAGTGAAAATCACGAGAGGGTCGGTTCTGGACATATCGCACGCCTTTACTGTGTTGGTGCCTTGTTATGACAGGCGCGGTTCAGGGGAAAGGCGCAAGCCGTCGCACAGTCGGGGAAACGCGACATTCGCTCTGCGACAGAACGCGCCCTTCGTCACGGCCCACAGCGATGTGATCGCTGGGTTTTGGAACGGCGCGCGGGCCGGGGCGTTCTTTCAGCAGCTATTAAGGAAAAGGACATTTCATGACCCAGACGATTACGACGATCAATCCTGCGACCGGCGCGGAACTGTCCCATTACGACATGATGACGGGGGACGAGGTCAACGCCGCCATCGCCGCCTGTCACACCGCGTTCGAGGCGTGGAGGGATCGCCCGGCAGCCGAACGGGCCGAGGTGATCCGCGCCATTGGCGGTGCCCTGCGCGCGCGCAAGGATGAACTGGCGGAGTTGATGACGGCGGAGATGGGCAAGCTGGTCTCGCAATGTCGCGATGAAATCGAGTTGTGCGCCGGTATCTGCGACTGGACGGCGGAGCAGGGGCCCGAGGCGCTGGCCGACGAACACCGCGATCTGGTATCGGGCGGCAAGGGGATCGTGCAATACGCCCCGATCGGCGTGATATACGGCATCCAGCCGTGGAACTTCCCGTGCTATCAGGTGGTGCGTTATTCCATCGCCAATCTGATGGCGGGCAACTCTGTGTTGCTGAAACATGCCGCGAACGTCACCGGATCGGGTGAGATGATCGCCGAGATCTATCGCGCGGGCGGTTTGCCCGATGACCTGTTTACTGTGCTCAAGATCAGCCACGATCAGTCCAACGATGTGATCGAGCACGATCTGGTGCGCGGCGTCACCCTGACCGGCAGCCCCACAGCTGGCCGTACCATTGCGGAACGCGCTGGCCGGGCGTTGAAAAAGACGGTGTTGGAGCTTGGCTCCAACGACGCCTATATCGTGCTGGAGGATGCCGATATCTCGAAGGCGGTGACGCAATGCGTTCTGGGCCGGGTCTATAACAACGGTGAGACTTGCGTCGCGGCAAAACGGTTTATTGTGGTCGATGCGATCTATGACCGGTTCCGCGAGGCTTTCGTTGAGGCGATGCAAGCCGTCGAATACGGCGATCCGATGGGGGATGAGGCCCGCATCGGCCCGATGGCGCGCAAGGATTTGCGCGACGATCTGCACGAGCAGGTGGAACGCTCCGTCGCGGGCGGTGCCAGCATCGCCTGTGGTGGTCAGGTTCCCGACGGTCCGGGCTATTTCTATCCCGCAACGGTGCTGGAGGATGTCCGCCCAGGGCAGCCCGCCTATGATGATGAGTTGTTCGGCCCGGTTGCCGCCTTGATCCATGCGAAGGACGAGGATGACGCGATACGCATCGCCAATGACAGCCGGTTTGGTCTGGGGGGCGCGATTTTCTCGGGCGATCAGGACCGGGCGATCGAATTGGCCAGGAAGTTCGACACCGGGATGGTGTTCATCAATGGCTTCGGCCTCGCCCAGCCGGACATGCCGTTCGGCGGCGTGAAGGATTCAGGTTATGGCCGCGAACATGGCGGCTTTGGCATGAAGGAGTTCGTCAACGTCAAGGGTATCTCGCTTATGTGAGGTAGCCGGGCCGCGACGAAGGAGAGGCGCGCTCCCGTCCGGGCGCGCCTCTTCGCATATCTGGGCCATATTTGGTGTGGGCCTCCCCTTCGGGAGAAGGCGCACCATATGAATCATTAACTTACCGTACATCCGATGAAAGGTTGTCGTCATGCTGATCCGTGTAGGATTCGAAATCGATGTGGAAAGCGCCCCTCAGGTGCCGATGCTGCTGGCGCTGTCCACTCACGGTGAATTGACGAACCGGGTGATCGGCCACGATACCGTGCGGGTGGAGCCGTTCACCCCGTCGGAGGTCTATTACGACCGCTTCAACAACCGGATCACCCGCATCGTGGCCCAGGGTGGCACGACGCGGTTGTGGTCCGATTCCGTGATCGAGGTTTCAGGCGCACCCGACGAGGTCGATCCCACCGCCTGGCAGATCGACGTGCAGAACCTGCCGCATGAGGTGCTGAGTTATCTGGTGCCCAGCCGCTATTGCGACAGCGACAACCTGACCGCCGCCGCGTGGGGGAATTTCTCCGGCTATCCGCAAGGATGGGCGCGGGTGCAGGCGATCACCGATTTCGTGCACAACCACATCGCGTTCGGCTATCAGTTCGGGCGGACGAACAAGACGGCCTCGGACGTGTATCGGGAGCGGACGGGGGTCTGCCGCGATTTCGCGCATCTGGCGATTGCACTGTGCCGCGCGATGAACATTCCCGCGCGCTATGTCAGTGGTTATCTGGGCGATATCGGCGTGCCCTATCAGGGCGCGGGCGATTTCTGCGCCTGGTTCGAGGTTTATCTGGGCGGGCGCTGGCTGACGCTGGACGCGCGCTATAACACGCCGCGCATCGGGCGGGTGCCGATGGTACGCGGCTGCGATGCGGCGGACGTGGCGATGATCACCTCGTTCGGGGAGCATAAGCTGACCTATTTCCGCGTCTGGAGCGATGAGGTTCAGGGCGCGCCGAGTGATGCGGACGTGCTGGCGATGTTGCAGACGCGCCCACAAGGCGCGCCGCTGGTCTATCCATCCTCGGGCAGGGTTGCCTGAGCGTTAGGCGGGCCGCCGCCGCCGCCCACCCGTGCGCCGGCCCCGTGCGCCGGCCTCGACCTCACCCTCGGCCAGCTTGGGCTTGTTGGCGCGGATCCATTCGGCCCCGTTGGGATCGTTGTTCATCAGGAAGTTGGCGGCGCGGATCGCCTCCATCTCCTGCGGGCGGACGGGGTTCATGATGGCGGAGGTCATGCCCGACGCGATGGCCATCGGCAGGAAGGCCGCGCCCAGACCGTGCCGGTTTGGCAGACCGAAGCTGACATTCGATGCGCCGCAGGTGGTGTTCACGCCCAGCTCGTCGCGCAGACGCCGCACGAGGGAGAAGACCTGAAGCCCTGCCGTGCTCATCGCGCCGATAGGCATCACCAGCGGATCGACAACGATGTCGTGGGCGGGAATGCCGAAATCGGCGGCACGCTCGACGATCTTCTTCGCCACGGCGAAGCGGACGTCGGGATCCTCAGAAATACCGGTATCGTCGTTCGAGATGGCGACGACGGGCACGTTGTATTTCTTGACCAGCGGCAGAACCAGTTCCAGCCGTTCCTCCTCCCCGGTGACGGAGTTGAGGAGGGGGCGGCCCTCGCACGCCTCCAACCCGGCCTCAAGCGCGCCGGGGACGGAGCTGTCGATGCACAGCGGCACATCCACCAGCGCCTGAACACGACGGATCAGTTCGGGCATCAGCAGCGGCTCGACGAAATTGTTGTCGGCATAGCGGGGATCGGAGGCCATCTTGTTGGTGAATACGGCGCCCGAATTGATGTCGAGCATGGTGGCACCGCAGGCGACCTGTTCCAACGCATCGCGTTCAACGGTGGAGAAATCGTCCAGCTCCAGCTCCGCCGCCAGCTTCTTGCGGCCTGTGGGGTTGATCCGTTCCCCGATGACGCAGAACGGCTGATCGAAGCCGATGATCGCGGTCTTGGTCTTCGATTCGACAATGGTTCTGGTCATTTGAAAACGTTCCTTGAAGTCAGGCAGTTGCGGTATGCGCGGTCGGTTGGCCGTGCATCTGTGTGTACTCGGCAGTCCTTGTAATGCCACCGAGCGGGAAGAGATGCACGCTTTCGATGCCGAAACCGGGATTTGCGGCCTTATGGACGGCCAGATCGGTGAGGATCTCATCCGGGGTGAAGGGCAGGACCAGCTTGGTCAGGTCGGCGGCGCGGCGTTGCAGCACCCGCAGGGACGGACCGACGCCGCAGGCGAGGGAGAATTTGATGAGGGTTTGCAGCTTGGCCGGGCCCGCGACGCCGATATGGATCGGCAGGTCGATGCCCTCACCCTGCAAGCGGTCGGCCCAGTCGATGACCGGTTGCGCCTCGAAGCAGAACTGCGTGGCGATGGCTATGCGCGCATCCGTCCGTTCGGAAAACGCCTGCTTCCAGCGCAGCGCGTCCATGAGTTTGGCGTCGGAGCCGTCGGGGTCGATGTCCTTGTTGCCCTCGGGATGGCCGCCGACATGCAGGCGGTCGAATCCCGCCGCGTCGAACAGCCCGGTTTCCATCAGGTCCATCGAGCAGTGGAAATCGCCGCGCGGGGCCTCGACACCACCGGCCAGCAGCAGCGCCTGGTGCACGCCGGCATCGGCGTAGCGCGTGATCCAGTCGGCCAGCATGGCCCGGTCCGCGATGATCCGCGCGGGGAAGTGCGGCATAGCGGTGAAGCCCTCATCCACCAGACGTGCGGCGGTGGCGACCATATCCTCGATCGGGGTGCCGTCGATATGGGCGACATAGACGCGGGTGGCGGGGGGCAGGATGGCGCGGAAATCGTCGATCTTCTGCGCCGTGCGGGGCATCACCTCGATCGAGAACCCGTCGAGCAGCGCCGCCAGCGAAGGATTGACAGGTGTCTCGGGCTTGCGCCGCATAAAGGACAGGATGTTGCTCATAGTCGTCTCCGCCGAAAAAGGCGCTCAGGCCTTGCCACCGTTTTCGATCAGAGTGATGAGGCGGGCCTTGTCATATTCGGCGTCGAGGCGCGATGCCTCGGCCGCCGCGATATCGGCCTGATCGCCATCGAGCGGGTAGGGGTCGGCCTTGCGAAAGCCAGCGAGGTAATCGTCACTGCCTGCGGCACCGTCCTTCATCGCGGCGCGGTCAATGGCCTGCTCGAAACGTTCGGGCAGTTGCACTTTCGCGGCGCGACGACCCTTGCCCACGATGACTTGCGCGGGAATGTCACGCCAGTAAACTATGGTCACATCGGGCATGGGGGCGTCCTCATCTCTGATCTGTTCAACCGTGATAGCGGTCGGCGGGGCGACGGTGCGCATCGGCGCGACGTTGAATGCGCCTTTTCCGACATGATGGCGGTCGAAACGGGCCAAGGCTCCGGCGCGGGTCGCATTTTCATCTTGTTGCGTCGCATATAGTGCCCTAGGTCAGAGGGCAACACGTGTTCACGGGAATAATTATCATGCGTCCGACCCTGTCATTCGAGTTCTTTCCCCCGATGTCGCCCGCAGCGAATTTGAGGTTGTGGACGAGTGTCGAGCGTCTGGCGCCGTTGGGGCCGAAATTCGTTTCCGTCACCTATGGTGCGGGTGGGACCACACGCGCGCGCACCCGTGCGGCCATCGCTACGATCCGTGAACGCGCCCGGCTGGATGTGGCGGGCCACCTGACCTGTGTCGGCGCCAGCCGTGCCGAAACGCTGGATGTGGCGCGCGATTTCGCCAAACAGGGCGTGCGCCGGATCGTCGCGCTGCGCGGGGATGCGCCCAAGGGGGCGGAGAAGTTCGAGCCCCATCCCGATGGCTTCGTTTCCGCCGCCGAACTGGTCAGCGCCCTGCGCGACGAAGGGTTCGACGAGATTTCTGTCGCGGCCTATCCCGAAAAGCATCCCGAGGCGCAGAGCCCCGACGCCGATATCGAGAACCTGAAGCGCAAGCTGGACGCGGGCGCGACCGATGCGATCACGCAGTTCTGTTTTGATACGGAGACGTTCTTCCGCTTTCGCGATGCGGCGGCGAAGGCCGGGATTACCGCGCCCATCGTTCCGGGCATCCTGCCGGTTGAAAACTTTGCCAAGATGAAGAATTTCGCGGGCCGTTGCGCCGCGACCGTTCCCGCGTGGATGGATGCGGCCTTCGGCAATGTGCAGACCGACGAGGAAAGCCATCTTCTCAGCGTGTCCATCGCGGCGGAGCAATGTTCCGAGATGATGGCGAACGGTGTCGAGCACCTGCATTTCTACACGCTGAACAATCCCGACCTGACCTTCGATATTTGCACCGCGCTGGGGATTGAGCCGGTGGCAATGCAAGGCGTCGTCGGCGGCACGGCCTAAGTCAATACCAGCGCAGATATCCCCGCATTGCATTGCGGGGACATTTGCGCCCGCAGTTCAGTCGAAGGCCTGCGTCGATGCGCCGTTCTTACTGGAATTCTCGCTGACATCGCGGACACGCTCACGCGGCCACCAGTCGGGGTGTTCGTCGCGAATATAGGCCAGCATCGCCTCCCTCAGACGGGCGTGCATTCCCCACGCGGCGGAGGGGTTGGGCGCCATGGCGTAGAACGTGACCTCCATCCCGTTTTCACCATGCCCCAGGACAAGGGTCTTGATCTGTCCCGGTTCGGTCACGTCCTCGTCCGCGCGGGCAATCTCATCGAACTTGTCGCGCAGCACATCGACATCGGCCACATGATCCAGGCGCAAGGTAAAGGTCCGCACCATGCGCGCGTCCTGCATCGACCAGTTCTCGAACGGATGCGAGATGAAGTATTTCACCGGAACGATCAGTCGCCGCTCATCCCAGGTGCGCAGACGCAGATAGGTGTAGAAGATCGCCTCGACATAGGCCCAGTTGCCCTCGTAAAGCACGGCGTCACCGATGCGCACCGGCTTGGCGAGCGCGATTTGCAGCGAGGCGAGGATGTTGCCCAGCACCGTCTGACCGGCGATGCCCAGGATCACCGTCAACACCCCGGCGGAGGCCAGAAGCGACAGCCCCAGCGAGGCGAACAGGTTCAACTCCGACAGCACCAGCCCGATGCCGATGGCCACCGTGATCAGCAACACGATGCGGCGCACCGCGTAGATCGAGGTGTAGAGCTGCCGCTCATCCTTGCTCTGCGCATCATCGATATCGCCGACATAACGCTCCGTCACCTTATCCAGCACGGCGTCGATGGCGCGCAGGGCCGCCATGGCGACGCCGACGACCATCGCGATAATCAGCGCCGGTGACACGAGTGAGGAGATCGGGCCGGAGAATGAGATCGTCGTGGCCAGAAGCGTCTGCGCCAGTCCCGCCCCTGCGACGATGCCCAGCGGCATCGCAGCCCGCGACAGCAACCATTTCGCCGGGGTCCATCCGAACATCGTGGAGACGTGACCGACGATCCGGTAGACGATATATCCGCCCAGCACCGCCATGCCGGCAATCAGCGGGAACCCGAGCCATTCCCATATCCGCAATCCGCCGAGCCGTTGGCGCAGCGATTGGGGCAGGTATTCCTCGAACCAGCGGGGGCCGTATGCCTCATAAAGGCTGGGAATTGCCTCGACCGTCTGGGGTGTGAACAGCCATACGGGATCGCCATCCTCGGTCTTGACACGATAGATGCGGATATCGACGGTCCTACCACCGACTTCGAGGATTTCGAGAGAGATGTTGCGCCGGGGTTTTCCCGTCATCGGATTGGAATTCGCGCCTTCCTCGATCATCGCATCGGGACGCGAGGAGATCGACGACCAGCGCAGCCATACCTGACGGAACAGCACCTCCGACAACTGCATTGCACGGATTTCGCCCAAAGCCGCGCGATTCTCCTCCGGCAGGCGCGACAGGGCGAGCATGTGCATGGCCAGATCACCGCGCCCCGCCTCGGTCAGATCGACGAAGGTGGCGAGCATGTCGCGCGGCGTGGACCTGTCCAGCGCGTCGGGTGCGTCCAGCCCGGCATTTACATCCTCGACGACATACCACCGGTCGCTGGCATCCTCCGACTGGGGCAGTGCGGGAACGGCGAGGGCCAGAAGCAGGAAAAGGGCGCAGATGAAACGTGCAAGATGCATATTTGATCCCGGATCGGTGAAGGAAGCGTGACAGCAGGGCGGGCTTGCCTTGCAGGTGCAGCAGTGAAACGATAAATCAAGAAAGTGTCCGGCGTATTGTGTGAGGCACCAGTAAAGGAGCACCTCCCCACATGCGCGCGCAAGGCCAATCCCATAACCGCAAGAGCGGGCGCGGCAGAGGTTTCGACCGACCGGGGCGCACGACCGTGCAGGATCGTCCGCTATATGCGGCACTCGATCTGGGCACCAATTCGTGCCGGATGCTGATCGCCGCCCCGCAGGATAGCAGCTTTCGGATCGTGGATGCGTTTTCGAAGTCGGTGAAGCTGGGCAAGGAGTTGGAGCGAACAGGCGCCTTGTCACAGGCCGCCATCGGGCGAACTCTTGGTGCGTTGCAGGTCTGTGCCACGAAATTGCGCCGCCACGGCGTGAAGCGGTTCCGGCTGGTCGCGACGGAGGCTTGCCGCCGCGCCAGCAACGGTGACGATTTCCTGAAGCAGGTGACGCGTCAGACAGGGCTGAAGCTGGAACTGATTGATCCGGCGGAGGAAGCACGCCTCGCCGTCGTTTCCTGCGCCCCTCTGGTCGATCCAGCCGCATCGCAGGTTCTGGTCATAGATATCGGTGGCGGGTCCACCGAACTGGTCTGGCTGGATATCGGGGACGTTCCGCCGGGGGAGCGGCGCGCCGCGATCATGAAACTGAAACTGGCGCGCAAACGCGGCAACGACGTGGCATCGGCCATCGGTGGCCTGCGCGTGGTGGACTGGATTTCCGTGCCGCTGGGCGTGGCGACACTGCATGAGCGGTTTTCCGATGTCGAGGACCGCCGATCCCGCTTCGCGTTGATGAGCTGGTATTTCGAGGAGCAGATGGCCGAGTTCACGCCCTACATCGATGCGGAACTTCCCGACTATCTGCTGGGTTTTCAGATGATAGGTACTTCGGGCACGGTGACGACAGTGGGCGCGGCGCATCTGGGCCTGACCCGTTATGACAGAACCGTCGTTGACGGGATGAGCCTGACAGGTGACGAGATAAACACCGTGATCGACGGATTTCTGGGGCAGGGGTTCCAGAATCGCATCGGTAAGCTGGGCATCGGTCTGGACCGGGCGGATCTGGTGATTTCCGGTTCCGCCATCCTTCAGACGCTGCTGCGCATCTGGCCCACCGACCGATTGAGCGTGGCGGACAGGGGTCTGCGCGAGGGAATGCTATACGCGATGATGAGCGCCGACGGCGTTCTGACGCAGGAGGAGGGCTGATGCCCACGAAAAAGCCGGGTGGCAATACGTCGGGGCGCGGAACACGCGACCTGCACGTCAAGGTAAAGACCGCCAAGGGCCGCAAGATCAGCTCGAAGCTCTGGCTGGAGCGGCAGTTGAACGACCCCTATGTCATCGCGGCACGCCGCGACGGCTATCGCGGGCGCGCGGCCTACAAGATACTGGAACTGGACGACAAGTTCCGTTTCCTGGTGCCGGGGGCGCGGGTCGTCGATCTGGGCTGTGCGCCGGGCGGCTGGACCCAGGTCGCGGTGCGGCGGGTGAACGCGCTGGCCGATCGCAAGTCGAAATTGCAAGGCACGGTGCTGGGCATCGACCTGCAAGTGGTCGATCCGATCCCGGGCGCGGAAATCCACGTCCTCGATTTCCTGGAGGAGGACGCGGACGCGAAGGTCAAGGGCTGGCTGGGCGGTCAGGCCGATGTCGTGATGTCGGACATGGCGGCCAGCTCATCGGGTCACAAGCAGACCGACCACCTGCGTATCATCGGGTTGTGCGAGGCCGCGGCCTATTTCGCCATCGACGTTCTGGACGAGGGCGGAACCTTCGTCGCCAAGGTCTTGCAGGGCGGGGCGGAAAACGACTTGCTCAACATGCTGAAAAAGAATTTCACCAAAACGATGCACGTCAAACCGCCCTCGTCACGATCCGACAGTTCGGAAAAGTTCGTCATCGCCACCGGGTTCAAGGGCCGCGCCGAGGGTTGAGCCGGGATCATGCCTCTTCGTCCAACCATGTTTCGTTGAGGTACATCTCCATCAACGGGTGTGCGCCGTAATTGCGCACGCGCGACGTGCTGTGTGTGAAGATCGAGCGCCAGTAGGGCTGGATGATAACGCCGGAGGCCTGCAATGTCCGCTCGATCTCGGCCATCAGCAGACGGCGACGGTCTGCTTGCGGTATGGCGAGGGCAGCGTTCAACAGTTCGTCGAATGCGGGATCGGAATAACCCGTCTCGTTCCACGCCTCACCCGTGCGATAGCCGAGCGCGAGGTTCTGCACCCCCAGCGGGCGATGTATCCAATCCGTCGTGGAAAACGGATATTTCGTCCAGTTCCGGGCAAAGGCCGAGTTCGAGATGATCGTGCGTTTGACCTTGATCCCAGCGTCCAGCAGCTGCGCGGCAATCGCGTCTGAGGTCATCGTACGCCAGTCGCCATCGGTTGAGATCAGCTCGAACGTCGTGTCCAGATGACCGGCCTGCACCAGCATCGCGCGGGCGCGCGCCGGGTTCGAGTTGATCGGCGGCAGCTGCGCATATTCGGGATGCATCGGCCCGACATGGTGGTTTTCCGCGACCATGCCGTAACCATGATGCCCCAGTTCCAGCACGACAGCGTTGTTCACCGCCAGTTGCAGCGCGTTGCGCACGGTCCGGTTGTCATAGGGCGGATGATTGACGTTCATCCGCGCCACGATGGTGGCGGCAGTGTCGACGCGCGAGCGGACGAATCCGGCCTCATCCATTTTCTGCACGAATTCGGATTGCGTCTGGTCGTTGAGGTCCAGATCGCCCGCGACAAAGGCCGCGACCTCCTGAGTCTTGTCGGTGCCGAAATCCGTGATTTCGATCCGGTCTATATAGACTTCCGGCCCCCAGTAGTCGCCAGCGGCCCGCTTCTGGAACACCGCCGCGCGGCCGGGGCGCAGGTCGGTCATCAGATAGGGGCCGGTGCCGATGGTCGCCTCACTCAGCGGGGTGGAGCCGTCGAACGAACGGTGCACAATCATCGCAGGATAATCCGACATGCCCGGGATCAGCGTGATGTCGGGGCGCGGCAGGTTCAGCCGGATCGTGTGATCATCCACGATCTGCATCACGCCATCGGCCAGCGTGTCTGTCGCGGGGTCGATCAGCGTGCCCATGCGCGCCGCCATCGAATTGCCGGGCACCCGCCGTTCGCACCAGCGGCGAATGTTGTGAGCAACGTCGCGCGCGTCAAAGGGGGAGCCGTCCGACCAGCGCACGTCGCGGCGCAGGTGTAGCATATAGACGGTCGCGTCGGCGTTCGCCTCCCACCGCTGCAACAGCATCGGGCGGAAGGTAAGGTCACGGTCGTAGCGCACCAGTGTTTCGAGCATCTGACGGGCGAGGTTGCCCTTGTCCGGCCAGTCGAACAGGCGCGGATCGTCCAGCGGCATGACGTTCATCGACACGCGCAAAGTGCCGCCCATGCGGCCCGGACGCTCCTGCGCGACCGCAGGGGTCGCGCCGATCAGGCCATAGGCCGCCGTTCCCGACACGCCCAAGGCGGTTGCCATGGCCAAAAACTCCCGCCGGGACAGGGTTCCGGCGCGGGTCTGTCTGGCAAGCTCTACCGCGCGGGGGTGCAGGGCAGCCTGTGGTCGGACGTGCATCGCGATTCCCTTTCGGCCGGTTCTGCGAAATCCTAGCATGGCCCATATAGGCCTCAAACGGGCAAGGCGCTACGTGCGGAAGGTCACTGGCAGACGTTCAAGACCGTGAAAGTGCCAACGGTCCGCAAAGACCGCCGTTTCGGCAAGTTCCAGTTCCGGCAGGCGGTCGATCAGGATCGGCAGCGCAATGGAGATTTCCAGCCGCGCCAGCGGTCCGCCGATACAGAAATGCAGCCCCGCGCCAAGCGCCAGTTGCGGCCCCGGTTCGCGCGTCGGGTCGAAGCGGGCGGGATCGGTCCAGACCGCAGGATCGCGATTTGCCGCCGCCAGCAGCAGCCCGACCTGTTCCCCCTTGGCAAAGGAATGTCCGAAGATTTCGACATCCTGCATCGCATAGCGTGAGAACAGGTGCAGCGGCGGATCGTGGCGCAGGATTTCCTCGGTCAGCTTGGCCGGGTCATGTGCGTGCCACTGACCCGTCTGAACCAGCGTGCGGATGCCGTTTCCCAGCGCGTGCACCGTCGCCTCATGCCCCGCGTTCAACAGCAGGATACAGGTGGCGATCAGTTCGTCGGCGGAGAGTTTCTCACCATCTTCCTCCGCTGCGATCAGGGCGCTGATCAGGTCGTCGCGCGGGGCGGCGCGGCGCTCGGCCAGATAGGTTTCCAGAAACGCGCGGAAGGCTTGGGTGGACGCGACGGCGGTATCCTCGATCCTACGGTCGCGGCGAATCTGGTACATCGCCACCATGTCGTGCGACCAGCGCAGCAGGTCGTCGGCGCGATCCTCGGGCACGCCCAGCAGACGACAGATCACGATGACGGGCAGCCGCTCGCAAAACTTCGCCAGCAAGTTGTCACCGGGTTCAAGATCGTCCAGCAAGCTATTGGAAAGGCTGTGTATATCGGGTGACATAGCCTCAACCGTGCGCGGCGTGAAGGCGCGGGTTATCAGCCGTCGCAGGCGGGTATGTTCGGGCGGCTCACGGTCCAGAAGGGACAGGCGGTCGATCTGGTAGAACGGGGCGACATGCGGTTCAGGCTCCACCGGAAATGGGTTCTCACGACCGAAGCGGCGGTCGCGCAGCAGGGCGTTGACCTCTGCATGACCGGCGGCGACGGGCATCGACAACTCGTCCCACACGACCAGCGGACCGGCGGCGCGCAGTTTGTCGTAGAACGGGTAGGGGTTCTGGACAAAGGCGGGATCACGCGGCGATTGCGACAGGCGCGGCAGATCGTGGCTCATGGCGCGGAGTCCAATGCCTGCTCCAGATCCGCGATCAGGTCGGAGACGTTCTCGATCCCGATGGACAGGCGCAGCAGTTCCGGTTTCACCACGGAATGCGGCCCCTCGACCGCGATGCGATGCTCGATCAGGCTTTCGACACCGCCCAGCGAGGTCGCGGGAATGAACACCTGCGTATGGGTCGCGACATGCTGCGCGGCGGCGCGGCTGCGGGCGATCAGCGACATCATTCCGCCAAACCCGTTCGTCATCTGGCGCGCCGCGATGGTGTGGCCGGGATGCGAGGGCAGACCGGGGTAGAGCACGGTGGCCAGCTTCGGATGCCCCTCGAAATGCTGTGCGATGGTCAGCGCGCTCTCGCTCGCCCGTTCGAACCGCAGGTAAAGCGTGCGCAGGCCCCGGATCAGCAACCAGGCCTCAAACGCGGCCATGACGGTGCCTTGCAGCGTGCGCAGGCTGCGAACCTCATCCACGAAGGGGCCGTTTTGGGCAAAGGACAGCACGCCGCCGGTAATGTCGGAATGGCCGTTCATGTACTTGGTGGCGGAGTGAAAGACGATATCGGCACCGAGGGACAGCGCCTGCGTGGTGCAGGGCGGCGTCACGGTGCAATCGACCGCCAGTTTCGCGCCGACGGAATGGGCCAGATCCACCGCGGCGGCGATGTCGGTCACGTCCCAGTTCGGATTTGTCGGTGTCTCCACCCAGACGATTTTCGTGGCGGGGGTGATTGCCGCGGCCAGCGCGCCATCCTGAGTGGCGTCATAGAACGTCGCCTTGACCCCCCGCTTTTCCACCAGACGGTGCAGCCAGTTGATGGTGCCGTGATAGCCGACGATGGGGCAGGTCACGTGATCGCCTGCCTCCAACGTCTCGAACAGGGCGACGATCGCGCTCATGCCAGAGGTGAAGAGCATCGAGGTGGCGGCCCCCTCCAGATTGGCCAGAATCGCCTCTGCATGATCCACGGTCGGGCCACCGTCCCGGGCATAAACCGCGTTTCCGATGGGCTGATAGTCGCCATCGCGCGCGAAGGTCGAGGCAGGCTCGATCCCCGGCACCACGGCCCCGTGCACGGGGTTGACGAAATGCAGGGCCTGCGCCGCCCGCGTGGCTGGCGAAAGGTTGAGCTGGGTGGGCTGTTTCATCGTGTGCTCCTGAAAGTCGTGCCACTTTATCGCGTGGCATGGGGCGACGTGCAATGGATCACCTGTCGGCAGTTCGATTCGCGGCCTGGGGATGACGCGGCGGCGCGGTTCGGCGTAGAGAGGACGCTCGCGTCCCCGCGACGATTGCGTCGCACGGGGTGCAAGCCACCTTGCCGGAGCCTGACATGACCACCGAGACCCTGACCTTGATGCAAGCCGAGGCGCTGGCGACCGCCGCGCTGATCGCGTCGGACACATCGCCTGAAAATGCCGCGTCCACCGCGCGCGCCCTGATCCGGGCGGAGGCCGACGGCCAGCGCGGGCACGGGTTGAGCCGGGTTCCCACCTATGCCGCGCAGGCGGCGGTGGGCAAGGTTCGCGGCCATGTCACCCCGGTGATCGAGGACGTAAAACCGGGCGTGTTCCGGGTGGATGCCCGGCACGGCTTCGCCTATCCCGCCTTTGATCTGGCCCTGCCGGAATTGACCTTGCGCGCCCGTGCGCAGGGAATCGCTGTGGTCGCGGTGCGCCGCTCGCATCACTTCGGGGTCGCGGGGCACCATTGCGAGGCGCTGGCACGGCAGGGGCTGATCGCCTTCGTCTATGGCAACGCGCCCCGGTCGATGGCCCCGTGGGGGGCGGCGAAACCGATGCTGGGCACGAATCCCATCGCCTTTGCCGCACCGATGGCCGGGGCGCCGCTGGTCATCGACATGGCGACGACGACGGTGGCGCGGGGCAAGATCCTTGCCGCGCGGGAGGCCGGACAGAAGAGCATCCCCCAGGGGTGGGCGTTGGACCCCGACGGTCAGCCGACAACCGATCCCGTGGCCGCACTGGCCGGCACCGTCGCCCCGATGGGCGGTGCGAAGGGCGCGGCGCTGGCCCTGATGGTCGAGGTCATGTCCGCCTGTCTGGTCGGGGCGGCACTGGGGGCGGAGGCGTCCTCGCTGCTGAATGCCGAGGGCGCCGCGCCCGATCTGGGACAGGTGGTCATCGCGCTCGACCCTGGTCCGATCTCCGGCGGGGCGTTCGACGACAGGGTCGCGGCGTTGGCGATGCTGTATGACCAGATGGAAGGTGCGCGCCTGCCCGGATCGCGCAGGCTGGCCGCGCGTGAGGCCGCAGCGCGTGACGGGGTCGAAGTGGACAGCACCTTGCTGTCGAAAATACGTGCAATCGCCGGGCAGGGGTGATCTGTCGGAAAATGAACGGAAAGGGGGCACTCATGCAGGTTATCGGTCAGGTGGACGGGCAGGACGTATATGAGCATGTCCTCGACAGTGGCGCGGCGCAGATCAGCGTCATGAGCCTGGGCGCGGCGATCCGCGATTGGCGCATCGCCGGTGTGGATCGTGCCATGGTGCTGGGATTTCCGACGCTTGCGGATCACCTTGCCCATGCGCGGGCCCACGGAACGGTCGCCGGGCGGGTGGCCAACCGGACAGGCTTTGGCAGGTTCAGCATGAACGGTGAGGAATACCACCTGACCGTCGAGACGCCGCCGCATCACCTGCATGGCGGGCCGGAGGGGCTGGGCGTGAGCCTGTGGCGGATGGAGGCGAACGGCCCGACCGCTCTGCATTTGTCGCATCATTCCCCCGACGGGCATATGGGCTATCCCGGCGCGGTGGATTTCACCGTCGAGATGACCCTGACCGGCACGAAACTGCGGATGGTCATGGAGGGTGTTCCCGATCGGGAGACGCCGATCAACCTGGCCCAGCACAATTACTACACCCTCGGCGCGGAGGGCGTGCGCGATCTTGTGTTCCACGCGGCGGCGGAGGCCTACACTCCGACGGATGAAACCTTGCTGCCCTATGGCCGGATCGACCCGGTGGAGGGGACGCAATACGATTTTCGGACCCCCAGAAGCTCACGCCAGGCGGACCCGGCTGAGAAGGGCATCGACACCAATCTGGTGTTGAGCGAGGGACGCCCCTTCGCGGTGCCGTGCTGCGTCCTGCGCAATCCCGACAATGGCGTCACCATGCAGATGTGGACGGACCAGCCGGGGCTGCAAATCTTCAACACGTGGCATTTCCGATTCGATGCGGCCCATCATGACGGCCTGATGACCGAAGGTTATCAGGGATTCGCGGTGGAGCCGCAGCATTTCCCCGACAGCCTCAACAATCCGCAATGGCCCTCGATCCTGTATTCGCCCCAGCGCCCGTACAGACAGGTTCTGGAGGTCGATATCGCCAAGGGCTGAACGGACGGTTTTTCCCGGCTGAGAAGGGAACGCGAAAGGATTTGGTAAGGAACGCGGTGTCAGGATGGTGCCCAACACGCGCGCTTCCGGCCGCAGTCAGCGAAATGTCGCAGGCAAATGTGCCGCGAGGTCATGAAAAATTTCGTCCGGTCCGTGACCTGAGCGGATTCTATCCACAGGGTGTGAGCGCTCTGCGAGCAACGCGCCATAAGCGCAATCAATATAGGACAAATCAGCGATCGGGTGCCCTTGGGGATGAAACGCGTGCGACTCGGAGCGTGCCTGCGGCATCTAGCGGATCGCCCGATATCAAGCGCAATATCTAGTTTATATGACAAAAAATCCGTTGACGATGCGGGTGCGCAGACTTCATGTTGTGTATCGAAGACGGGCGGACACAAGATGCGGCGCAGGCATCATCAACCGACCCGTCATACAGTTCACAGACACCGATCAGGGATGGCCGGCGCCGCCCCTTTCCGCGACAGCGGAAGCTTCCGTGCGCCATCCTGCCGCCACGAGGATAGTATCATGAAGATCGATCGCCGCTTTACCAAAGCCTCCAAGGATGCCTACGCAGCGTTGGAATTCCGCACGACGACCTCTGAAATCCGCAACCCGGACGGATCGGTCGTGTTCGCGCTCGAAGGTGTCGAGGTTCCCAACGGCTGGTCGCAGGTCGCGTCCGACGTTCTGGCGCAGAAATATTTCCGCAAGGCAGGCGTGCCCGCAGCGCTGAAGCCGGTGAAGGAAAAGGGCGTTCCCGAGTTTCTGTGGCGCAGCATCCCGGACGAAAAGGCCCTGGCCGAGATGCCGGAGGGCGAACGCTTCGGCGGTGAAACCTCGGCCAAGCAGGTATTCGACCGTCTGGCGGGCACATGGGCCTATTGGGGTTGGAAGGGCGGCTACTTCTCGACCGAGGCGGACGCGAAATCCTATTTTGATGAGATGCGCTTCATGCTGGCGGCGCAGATGGCGGCCCCGAACTCGCCGCAATGGTTCAACACCGGCCTGCACTGGGCCTATGGCATCGACGGGCCGTCGCAGGGCCACTTCTATGTCGATTTCGAGAGCGGCAAGCTGGTCCGGTCCAAAACCGCGTATGAGCACCCGCAGCCCCATGCCTGCTTCATCCAGTCCGTCACGGACGATCTGGTCAATGAGGGCGGCATCATGGACCTGTGGACGCGTGAGGCGCGGCTGTTCAAGTACGGATCGGGCACGGGCACGAACTTCTCCAGCTTGCGCGGTTTCAACGAGCCGCTGGGCGGCGGCGGCAAGTCATCCGGCCTGATGTCCTTCCTCAAGATCGGGGACCGGGCCGCGGGCGCGATCAAGTCGGGCGGCACCACACGCCGCGCGGCGAAGATGGTGATCTGTGACATGGATCACCCCGATATCGAGGCTTTCATCAACTGGAAGGTCGTCGAGGAGCAAAAGGTCGCCTCCCTCGTCGCCGGTTCCAAGATGCATGAGGCGAAGCTGAACGACATCTTCGAGGCGATCCGCCAGTGGGACGGCAAGGAGGCAGACGCCTTCGACCCCAAGGTGAATCCCGCTCTGAAGGCCGCCATCAAGGGCGCAAAAAAGACCGCCATCCCCGAGACTTACGTCAAGCGGGTGCTGGATTACGCGAAGCAGGGCTATACTGCGATCGAGTTCCCCACATACGATACCGATTGGGATTCCGAGGCGTACAACACCGTTGCGGGCCAAAACTCCAACAACTCGGTGCGGGTGACGGACAGCTTCCTCGAAGCGGTCAAGAAGGATCAACCGTGGGAGCTGTTGCGCCGCACCGATGGCAAGGTCGCGAAAACCGTGAACGCGCGCGAATTGTGGGACCAGATCGGCCACGCCGCGTGGGCCTGCGCCGATCCGGGCATCCAGTTCCACGACACGGTCAACGCTTGGCACACCTGCCCGGCGGACGGTGAGATCCGCGGCTCCAACCCATGCTCGGAATACATGTTCCTCGACGATACGGCGTGCAACCTCGCGTCCATGAACCTGCTGACATTCCTGTACGATGGTGAGTTCGACGTGGACGGCTATGTCCATGCCACACGCCTGTGGACGGTGACGCTGGAAATCTCCGTTCTGATGGCGCAGTTCCCTTCCGAGGCGATCGCGAAGCGGTCCTATGAGTTCCGCACGCTGGGTCTGGGCTATGCCAATATCGGCGGCCTGCTGATGAACATGGGCCATTCCTATGACAGCGACGAGGGCCGCGCCCTGTGTGGCGCGCTGACCGCGATCATGACCGGCGTCAGCTATGCCACCTCGGCCGAGATGGCGGGTGAGCAGGGGCCGTTCCCCGGTTATGCCAAGAATGCCGACCACATGCTGCGCGTCATCCGCAACCACCGCCGCGCCGCCTATGGCGAAAGCACGGGCTACGAGGGTCTGGCCGTCGCACCCGTGCCGCTGGACCACGCAAACTGCCCCGATGGCCGCCTGATCAACATGGCGCACGCCGCCTGGGATGAGGCGCTGGCCGAGGGTGAGAAATCCGGCTACCGCAATGCGCAGGTCAGCGTGATCGCGCCGACCGGCACCATCGGTCTGGTCATGGATTGCGACACCACGGGCATCGAGCCGGACTTCGCGCTGGTGAAGTTCAAGAAGCTGGCCGGTGGTGGCTACTTCAAGATCATCAACCAGTCGGTTCCGGCGGCCTTGGCCAAGCAGGGCTACGGCTCGGCCCAGATCGAGGAGATCGTCAGCTACGCGGTGGGCCATGGCTCCATCGGCAATGCGCCGGCGATCAACCACACGGCGCTGATCGGGCACGGTTTCGGTGAGGCGGAAATCGCCAAGGTCGAGGCCGCACTGGCCACCGCCTTCGACATTCGGTTCGTGTTCAACCAGTGGACGCTGGGCGTGGATTTCTGCACCGGCACGCTGGGCATCCCCGAGGCGAAGCTGAACGACCCCACCTTCGACCTGCTGCGGCATCTGGGCTTTACCAAGCAGCAGATCGAGGCGGCGAACAACCACGTTTGCGGCACCATGACGCTGGAGGGCGCGCCGCATCTGCGTGAGGAGCACTACGCGATCTTCGACTGCGCCAATCCCTGCGGCAAGATCGGCAAGCGCTATCTGAGCGTGGACAGCCACATCCACATGATGGCGGCGGCGCAAAGCTTCATCTCGGGCGCGATCTCCAAGACGATCAACATGCCCAACGACGCAACCATTGAGGATTGTCTGGCCGCTTACGATCTGTCCCACTCGCTGGGCGTCAAGGCAAACGCGCTCTACCGGGACGGCTCGAAACTGTCGCAGCCGCTGTCCGCCGCGCTGATCGACGAGGATGACGATGAGCTGGAGGAGGCCCTGATCGAGGCTCCGGCGGGCGAGAAGGCGACCATCCTGGCCGAGAAACTGGTCGAGAAGGTCATCTACCGCGAAGTCGCCAAGGGCCGCAGCAAGCTGCCCGAGCGGCGCAAGGGCTACACCCAGAAGGCCATCGTCGGCGGTCACAAGGTCTATCTGCGCACCGGCGAATACCACGATGGCAAGCTGGGCGAGATCTTCATCGACATGCACAAGGAGGGCGCCGCCTTCCGCGCGATGATGAACAACTTCGCCATCGCGATCAGCGTCGGCCTGCAATACGGCGTGCCGCTGGAAGAATACGTCGAGGCGTTCACCTTCACTCGGTTCGAGCCTGCGGGCATGGTTCAGGGCAATGACAGCATCAAGAATGCGACCTCGATCCTGGACTACATCTTCCGCGAACTGGCCGTGTCCTATCTGGACCGGACCGATCTGGCGCATGTCAAGCCCGAGGGCGAGGTGATGTCCGATCTGGGTCGCGGTGTCGAGGAAGGGGCGAGCAACGTCCGCACCCCCGATGAGGAAGCAACCCAGCATTCCATGGACATGATCCGCCAGATCTCCTCGACCGGCTATCTGCGCAAACGTCTGCCGCATGACCTGACCGTCCTGTCAGGCGGCCTGACCGATCTGGCCGTGACCCCGGTTCAGCAGGCGCAGGCCTCCACCACTGCCGGAATGGCGATGGATGCGCGGACCAAGGCGAAGATGCAGGGCTACGAGGGCGATCCGTGCGGCGAGTGCGGCAACTTCACCCTGGTGCGCAACGGCACCTGCATGAAGTGCAACACCTGCGGCGGCACGTCCGGCTGTAGCTGATCGAACAGGGGGCGGGGCAATGGTCCCGCCCTCCACGCGTCAGGCCGCGGGTGAGAAACCGGGCAGTCAATAACCGCAAAGAGCCTGAACAGCGAGACTGGGGTGCCCTTGGGCACCCCATTTTTCTGGTTAACGACAGATTACTTTCTGCATCTCTAAAATGCCGTCTATTCAAGGGGTTGAAAGAAATCATCTCCACCCGGTACGTATGAATACCGAGTGGAGGATACGATGACCAATGAGTGGCGACATGCGAACAGCCCGGCGCAAAGCGGTCAGCATGACGTCGGCACGTATAGCGGTCCTGCATCGGACGCGATCAGGGCGCAACTGGCCCTGATCGGCGGCGACATGGGAAGCTTCGAATGGGATATTCCGGCAGGTCTGGTTTATTGCGACGCGCGTCTTGCAGATGATTTCGGCCTCCCCCCCGGGCACAAGAGCTACAGCATCGAGGATTTCTTCGCTCGCATCCATCCCGACGACGTGCCGGCCATCGAAATGGAGGTCGATCGCGCCATCGAGGAGCGTGTGGATTACCACATGGAATGGCGCGTCATCAAAAACGGTGGAGAGATCCGCTGGGTCGGCGGACGCGGCCGGATCGTAGAGCGGGATCCGACGGGGGGCGCCCTGCGCATGTTGGGCGTGAACTGGGACGTGACTGAACGCAAAGAACAAGAGCAGGCGCTGAAGGCCCTCGCGATGGAGATGGAACATCGGGTCAAGAACGCCTTCGCGATGGTGTCCGCACTCACCGGCATGGCGGCCCGGCGCTGCGAAACGCCTGAGGAGATGAAGGAAACGTTGCGCGGTCAGATCAGGGCGCTCGGCAAGGCTCACTCGCTGGGCGTATCAGGCACGGGGGTGGGGGATCGCGGCGATGTCATCATCGCGGATCTGATCCGGACTGCTCTGGCCCCATGGGATGCGCTGCACCCCGAGCTTTCGTTGCAATCGCAGGTCACGGTCTCCGCCCAGGCGGGGGCGAGCCTGGCGATGCTGCTATACGAGCTGACAACCAACGCCACGAAGTACGGCGGGTTGAGCGATGAAGGCGCAAAGTTGAGCGTATCGTTGCAATGCCAGGCGAATGGCGACGCGGTTCTGACGTGGTGCGAAACCATGCCATCGCGCGCACCGCGTCTGCATTCGAAATCCGGTCTGGATGGCTATGGCACGATCCTGCTGGCACAGGCCGCCCAAACGCTGGACGCGGAACTGACGCGCCTGTTCCACCCGGACGGATTGCGGCTGATCCTCACGATCCCGGTGCATTCGCTGAAATCACAGGATGCGATCATGGCAAAAGTGACTGCCTAGGCCTCAGCGTGGAATCCGCAAGGCCGCCAGAAGGCCACCCAGATCGTTGGATCTGTCCAGCCGCAAAGCCCCCCCATGGCTGCGTGCGACATCTGCGGCAATCGCAAGACCCAGCCCGACCGAGCCACTCTCGTCATTCTGATTGCGTGCCGCATCGAGACGCGAAAACGGGCGCAGGGCCTGTTCGCGCTGATCCTCGTCGATACCGGGGCCGTCATCCTCAACGATATATTCCAGACTCAAACGCGTCAGCCGCATGGTCAGCCGCACCCGATCCCCATAGCGCGTCGCATTCATCAGCAGATTTTGCAGGGCGCGCGAGATTGCGACGGGCCGCAGATCCACCGTCGGCTCATCGGGCGTCTCCGATTCGATCAGGGAGGTAATGCGCGCGCCGTCGCGCCGCAGGTTCGCGACCATCGTACGGGCGATCTCGGCCGGATCGACGGCGCTGGTCTCCTCCATCCCTTCACCCCGTGCGAAGGCGAGGAACCCGTCCAGCATCCGCTCCATCTCCGTCACGTCCTGTATCATGGCGTCAGTATCGGGGCCGGGTTCGGCCAGGCTCAACCCCAGACGCAGCCGCGTCAGCGGTGTGCGCAGGTCGTGACTCACACCTGACAGCATGGATGTGCGCTGTTCGATCTGGCGCTCCAGCCGGTTGCGCATCGACAGGAACGCTCCCCCCGCGCGGCGCACTTCCTCGGCACCACGGGGGCGAAATGCCTCGGACCGGCCCTTGCCGAACGCTTCGGAAACGCGGGCAAGCTCCTTGATCGGGCGGATCTGATTGCGCAGGAACAAAGCAGAGATCGTGGCCAGAACCGCCGAGGCGAAGATCGTCCAGGTCAGCAGCAAATGGGGGTTCGAGGCAACCATCCGACGGCTGGGCAGAAAGGCCGTAAGGGTGCCGACCTCGGTCGCGACCTGCACCAGCATGATCTTGTCCAGCGATGTCGTGTCGAGGTGGAGCGGGCGCTCCAACGTCGTGCGAAGTGCATCATACGCGGCCTGACCCGAGATATCCAACAGCCCCAGCTGGGTGCCCGGCTCGAATCCCGATTCCTCCAGAAACAGCGTAAGGTTCAGCAGTCCGCTGACCGTATCCAGTTGCCTTTCGCGTTGTGCGCGGGTGGGGGCTTCCTCCAGCAAGGATATCGCGTAGTTCAGCTCACTCCCAACGGAACGGGCCATCTGCTGGGTAACGCCCTCTACGTGACGGCTGATAAAAAGGGTGGAGGCGACCAGCTGAATTCCGATCACCGGCACGAACAGGATCAGCAACGTGCGCGAAAACAGGTTGCGCGGCATGTAACGTTTGAGCCATTTAAAACTGATCATGTGATAGGGGTAGGCACTGCGCCCCGGACGTGCAAGCGCGAGGGACAGTCATGAATTACGTTCAAGACAATGTGCGGCGGATCAGCGCCCCGAATGGCGGGCCGATGACCTATACCGGCACACAGACTTATCTGGTCGGCAGCGGCGAGGTGGCTCTGATCGATCCGGGCCCGGACATGTCCGTGCATCGGGCGGCGATCATGGCGGCCTTGGAACCGGGGGAGCGGATTTCGCACATCCTGGTGACTCACGCACATCTGGACCACACCCCCCTGGCGCGCAGGATGGGCGATGAGCTGAGCGTGCCAGTCTACGGTTTCGGCGATGCCAGGGCCGGTCGCAGCGACACCATGGTCGCACTGGCGCAGGCCGGGGCGCATCTGGGCGGGGGTGAGGGGGTCGATGACAGCTTCGTCCCGGATGAGGTTCTGGCGGATGGCGACGTGTTGCACGGCGGCGATTGGGCGTTGGAGGCATGGCACACACCCGGTCATATGGCCAACCATCTGTGTTTCGTTTGGCATGAGGGTCAGGCGGGCTTCTCAGGCGATCATGTCATGGAATGGGCCACCACTCTGGTGTCGCCGCCTGATGGCGACCTGACAGCGTTCATGGACTCTCTGCGCAAGATGCAAGGCCGTTGCGATAGGCTCGTTCTGCATCCCGGCCACGGTGAGGCGGTTCGCGATGCAGAAGGTCGCATCGCGGATCTTCTGGCCCATCGTGAAGGACGCGAGGCGCAGATACTCGCGGCACTGGCGGCAGGACCGGCCGGAATCTCGACGCTGACGGCGGCGATCTACACCGATGTCGATCCCAGGTTGCTGCCCGCCGCCGCGCGCAACGTCTTCGCCCATCTGATCGATCTGCATGGCCGAGGCTTGGTGGTCTGCGATGGGCTGCCCGGCGCGGAGGTGGACTGGGCCCGCGCCTGAACTTTCACTTTCGTCAAATATCCCCGCCGGAGGCATCCGCCAGCAGCCTCTGAACCACTGCGTTCATGTCGGTCGTTTCGTCGAGGGGCAGGCTCTGCCAGTCCTTCATCCGATTGCGAAACCACGTGCGCTGACGTTTCGCATATTGGCGGCTGGCGATCACGGCGCGTTCGCGGGCCTCGTCCAGCGTCAACTCACCGCGCAGATACGCGATCAGTTCGGGCGCACCGATGGCCTTGGCCGAGGGGCGCGACGGATCCCAGTCGGGCAGGGCGGCGCGGACCTCATCCAGGGCGCCCTGGCCCAACATCATGTCAAAGCGTCTCGCAATGCGGTCATTCAGCCACGCGATGTCCGGGCGCAAAACGATCGGCTGTACCGATGAGAGCGGTAACAGCGGTGGCGGCGTCAGGTCCTGCCAGGCCGAAAGCCCACGGCCGGTCGCCGTCAGAACTTCCCATGCACGTTGGACGCGCATCGGATTGGCGGTGTCGATCGCGGCGAATGTCCGGGGATCGCGGGCGGCGAGGTCGGCACGCAGAGCCTCGGCCCCCAACGCATTGGCCTGCAAACGAATTTCCTGCGGCACCGGCGGTATGTCGACCAATCCTTGCGTCAGTGCCGTGAAATTCAGACCGGTGCCGCCCACGATGATGGCACGGGGCGTTGCGGCGAGCACCTCACGGACTTCGCGCAGCCAGTGGCCGGTGGAATAGGGAACGTCCGGGGCGATATGACCGTACAGCCGGTGCGGGGCGCGTACGGTTTCAGCCGGATCGGGGCGCGCGGTCAGGATGCGCCAGTCGCCGTAGACCTGCAACGCATCGGCATTGATGATCGTGGCTTCGGTACGTTGCGCGAGGTCGAGCGCGAGGCTCGACTTTCCCGACGCGGTGGGTCCGGCGATCAGGATCGGTTTCATTGCGCGGTTCCGTTTGCCACATGAACGACCTGTGCGTTCAGGCGCGCGGCGTCGCCGGGATCGTGACTGACCATCAGGATGCGCCGCCGCAGCTGTGACAAAAGAGTGATGGCGGCGTCCTTGCGTGAGGCGTCGAGCCCGGTGAACGGTTCGTCCAGCAGTGTCAGGTCGCTGTCGCGCAGCAGCGCCCGTGCGAGTGAGACCCGCTGCGCCTGACCGCCCGACAGGTCCGCCGGACGTCGGTCGAGCAGGTCCGTGATGTCCAGCGCATCCGCCAGCGCGGCCAGTCCGTCCGTTTCGCGGCAGGCGTAAAGGATGTTGCGCCTCACGCTCAGATGTGGAAACAAGCGCGGTTCCTGAAAGGCCATGGACAGGTTGCGCCGTTGCGGTGGCAGCGACGAAAGCTCCCGCCCCTCCAGCACGATCCGCGCGCCGGGGCAGGGTATCAGGCCTGCAACCGCGTGCAGGGTCAGCGTCTTTCCCGCGCCGGAGGGTCCGTGCAGAACCGTAATACGGGCGTCGGACGCGATGTCCACGCGCAGTTCGAATCCGGTGCGGGCGATGATGGCACGGATGCTCAACCCACTCATTTCGAGCGTCCCGACAATCGGGCGCGGGTGCGCCGTTCCAGCCATTCGCTCAGCAAGAACGCCCCAAGCGCCGCAATGACCGATACCGTGACCATGCGGGCTGCGGCGGCATCGCCGTTCGGGGATTGCAGCGCTGAATAGATCGCGATGGGCAGGGTGCGGGTTTCACCGGGAATGTTGGCGGCAAAGACGATGGTGGCCCCGAACTCTCCGAATCCGCGAGCGAAGCCCAGTGTCGCACCAGCCAGAAGACCGGGCAGGGAGAGGGGCAGCGACAAGGTCAGAAACCGCCGGACCGCCCCCGCGCCGTGAATCCGGGCGGCGTCCTCCAATTTCGGGTCGAGCGCCTCGATCGACAGGCGACAGGCGCGGACCATCAGCGGAAAGGCCATGACACCCGCCGCGATCCCGGCGGCCAAAGTGGTGAACGGCAGCGTGATGCCGAGCGCGGCAAGCGGCGCCCCGACCGGCCCATTGCGACCGAAGACCTGCAACAGCAGATACCCCACAACGACGGGCGGCAGGACCAAGGGCAACTGGATTGCGGCTTTCACCAGCCCCTTGCCCCAGAAATGTCGCCGCGCCAATGTCCACGCCGCCAGATAGGCCAGCGGCAGACCGACGGCGGTCGCCCCGGCGGCGACCTGTAGCGACAGTGCGAAGGCCTGCCATTCTGCGGGTGAAAGCGTCATGACCTTGCCCTAGCGCGGCGCGCGGCGTCGGTCCAGCCGCCGAAGGTCGTATGACCGAACGAATGCAGCCCGCCGGGAAATCAGATCAGTTCCGCGGCGATGGCGGCGGCGAGCCGGGCATTGTTGTGCACCAGCGCGATGTTCGCGGTCAGGGATGCGCCATCGGTCAGCTCGAAAATCCGCTGCAACAGGAAGGGTGTCACCTGCTTGGCCGCGATGCCCTGCGCGGCGGCTTCCTGCAATGCGCGCTCTATGATCGGGTCGATGGTGGCTTGTGCGATCTCCTCCGCCACGGGGATCGGGTTTGCGACCAGTTGTCCGCCCGGCAGGCCGAGCGTGCCGCGCATCCGCTGGGCCGCCGCGATCTGTGCGACATCGTCCATTCGCAGCGGAATCGGGTGGGACGATTGCGCCGACCAGAAGGCGGGCAGAGTGTCCGTGCGATAACCGATCACCGGCACGCCGAGGGTTTCGAGCACTTCGAGCGTCTTGGGCACGTCCAGGATCGCCTTCGCCCCGGCGGCAACGACCGTGACCGGGGTTTCGGACAGCTCACGCAAGTCGGCGGAGATATCGAACGTATCCTCCGCCCCGCGATGCACGCCGCCGATGCCGCCGGTGGCGAAAACCTCGATCCCGGCCAGATGAGCGCAGATCATCGTTGCAGCGACAGTCGTCGCGCCGGTCGCGCCTGTTGCGAGGGAAGCGGCCAGATCGGCACGGGACAACTTCATCACGTCCTTGGTCTGCGCAAGCGTGTCGAGAGTCTCCGCCTCCAGCCCGATGCGGATCTGCCGGTCGATAATGGCGATCGTCGCCGGGGTGGCCCCTGCATCGCGCACCGTCTTTTCAACCGCAAGCGCGGTGTCGCGGTTCTGCGGCCACGGCATTCCGTGTGTGATGATGGTCGATTCCAGTGCCACGATGGGTCTGCCTGCCGCACGGGCGGCGGAAACTTCGGTGGAAAAGGTCAGCGGAAGGGTCATGGGGTGAGTCCTTGCAAATGGTCGGCGGCACAGGCGAGGGCGGCTTCTAGCGCGTCACCGGGGGAAGCGCCAGACAGATGCGCATGCATGAACCCCGCAACGGTGGCGTCGCCCGCACCCGTCACGCCGGCTGTCACCGTAATAGGGGGCGGGTCGCGGCTGATCCTGCACTGCGATGTCGCCAGCCCAGCCGGTTTGGGACCGTCCGTCACCAGGGCCATGCGTGCGCCCATCTCGACTAGCTGGGCCGCAAGCTGCGCGGTCTCACCTGCGCGCCCGGTCAGTGCCATCGCTTCGGCGCGGTTCAGTAGGGGAACCGCCCCCCGCGCGATCAATGGGGCGAGACCGGCCGCGCGGACCGGGCTGGCGGGGACGAGATACATGTCGCGATGCGTCAGGGCGGCCAGCGCATCGGACGGCAGATTGCCATCCACCACGACAGGGCCGTCGCAGGCATTGATCGTGGCAACCACTTGCGCGGCATGTCGGATCAGCGCGGCAGTGTCAGCGACAGCGGCGACGAGATCGCCATCCGCCTGCTCTATGGCAAGGTAGCTGTCGGTCGCTTCACTGCGGTGCACGCGCAGGTCGATCCCCAATGTGCGCAGGATCGCGCACAGCTCCTCACCCGCCGGGTCGCGCCCGATACATCCGGCCAGCGCCACAGGCCGGCCCAGCCGCGCAAGGTGGCGCGCGATATTACCCGCCACACCCCCGGGGCGACGCCGCACCGTGCCGGGCACGTCGTCGCCCCGCCCGACAGCCCTGTCGGCGCGGGCGATGATGTCCCAGTGAACCGAACCCGCACATAGCAGCATCATCCCACCCATCCCAGAACCGCCGTCAAGGTGAGTACCGACAGGATCGTGGAAAACAGGATGGCGGAAGAGGCCCTTTGCGGGGCAACATCATAGTGTTGCGCGATGATATAGATATTTCCGGCAACCGGCATGGCGGCGGCGGCGATCATCATCGCGGACAAAAACGGATCCAGATCGAACAGGTACAACGCGAAGATCGCAACCAGCAGCGGATGCAGCACCAGCTTGAGCGACGATAGCCAAAGCGCCACGCTGGGCCGTTCGGCTGACTTTCCCGCCAGACTGGCGCCGATGGCGAACAGGGCGGCAGGGGTTGCGGCCGCACCGAGGATTGTCATGAACTCCCCCATCGGTACAGGCATGGGCAGATCGGCAAGCGACCACAGCAGACCGGCAGCGATGGACATTACCATCGGGTTGGTCAGCAACCCCTTGCCGATGGTCAGCACGATTGCGGGCTCCAGCTTTCCCCGGCTGCCGGTTATCACGGCGACGACGAGGCTGCCGAAAATCAGCAGATCGACGCTGAGCACCATCAGGACCGGGGCCGCGGCCCGTGGTCCGAACAGGCCCACCAGCATCGGAATGCCAAGGAAACCGACATTGCCGATCACCGCGCATTGCGCCTCGATCGCGGCGACGGAGGCCGTATTGCCGCGCAACAGGGCGACGCCCGTCGCAAGGACGTAAACGAGGATAGATGCCGCCAGATAGCACAGCAGAAACGGCACGTTAGCGATTTCAGAGAATTCCAGCGTCGCGGTGAAATTGAACAGCATCGCGCTGAGCGCGAACCAGAAGACGAACCTGGTCAGGGCAACCGCGGCTTCCTTGCTGAAAAATCTGGTCGCGGCGGAGATGTAGCCCAGCCCGATCAACAGAAAGAAGGGCAAGATCTTCAAGAATATGGGGAGCATGTCACGTCCTGTCAGGTCTGCCCCCGGTTTAAGGGATCGGTGCGGGGTTGCAAGCGTGGGAGCCTCCGGCGGGGATATTTGAAGACAGAAGATGACGCGCGCCACCGTCCGTTATCTTGTGTCCCGAAATATCCCGGGGTCCGGGGCAGCGCCCCGGGATGTGAGGGCAGACCGGCACTTGCCTTCCGCGGGAAAGCGGTCTAAAGGCACCCCACTGAAACCGCAGGCGGGGACGGGCCGGTCGGGGAGAAATCCCGCACGGTCCACCGGTTGGGCAAAATGCCCTCTCCCCCGCCGAGGCGAAACCGGAAAAGGAAAACGACGATGGCTCTTCCCGAGTTCACGCTTCGTCAGCTGTTGGAAGCTGGCGTACATTTCGGCCACCAGAAGCACCGCTGGAACCCCCGTATGGGTGAGTATATCTACGGTGATCGCAATGGCATCCACATCATCGATCTGACACAGACCGTTCCCCTGCTCGACGCCGCGCTGCAGGCTGTGCAGCAGACCGTCGCCAAGGGTGGCCGCGTCCTGTTCGTCGGCACCAAGCGTCAGGCGCAAAAGCCCGTTGCTGATGCGGCCGAGCGTTGCGCGCAGTACTACATGAACCACCGCTGGCTGGGCGGCACGCTGACCAACTGGAAAACCGTTTCCAACTCGATCCAGCGCATGAAGACGCTGGATGAGCAGTTGAGCAGCGAAGGTGCGGGCTACACCAAGAAAGAGCGCCTGCAACTCGACCGGGAGCAGAACAAGCTGACCGCCTCGCTGGGCGGCATCCGCGACATGGGCGGCGTTCCCGACATCATCTTCGTCGTGGACACCAACAAGGAAGCGCTGGCCATCGCCGAAGCCCGCAAGCTGGGCATCCCCGTCATCGCGGTTCTGGATTCCAACTCCAACCCCGAGGGCATCGACTATCCGATCCCCGGCAACGACGATGCGGCCCGTGCGATCGCGCTGTATTGCGACCTGATCGCCCGCGCGGCGCTGGATGGCATGGCCGATCAGCTGGGCGCGGCCGGTGTCGATCTGGGCGAGATGGAAGAAGCGATGGGTGAAGACGCCCTGGCAGAGGCCGGCGCAGAGGGCTGATCGCCCCGCGTATGACGTACCAACTGAAACGCGCTTCCGCCTGACGGGAGCGCGACCGAGTTTTTCAGGAGAGATAACATGGCAATCACCGCTGCAATGGTGAAGGAACTGCGCGACACGACCGGCGCAGGCATGATGGATGCGAAAAAGGCCCTGACCGAGAACGACGGCAACATGGAAGCCGCCGTGGACTGGCTGCGGACCAAGGGTCTGGCCAAGGCTGCCAAGAAATCCGGCCGCATCGCGGCAGAGGGTCTGGTCGCCGTCAAATCCGAGGGCGGCGTCGCCGTCGCGGTCGAGGTGAACTCCGAGACCGATTTCGTGGCACGCAACGGCGATTTCCAGAAAATGGTCGGTGACGTGGCCGACGTCGCGATGGGCGTGAACTCCACCGAGGAACTGGCCGCCGCGGATATGGGCGGCAAGTCCGTCACCGACGCGATCACCGCCAAGGTTGCCACGATTGGTGAGAACATGTCCCTGCGCCGCATGGCGAAGGTCGAGGGTGAGAGCGTCGCGTCCTACGTGCACGGCGCCATCGTCGAGGGCATGGGCAAGATCGGCGTCGTCGTCGCCTTCAAGGGGGACAACGCCGCGTTCGGCAAGCAGGTCGCGATGCACGTCGCAGCCACCAACCCTGCCTCGCTGTCCGAGAGCGATCTGGATCAGGCGCTGGTCGAGCGTGAAAAGCAGGTCCTGACCGATCAGGCCCGCGAATCCGGCAAGCCGGAGGCCGTGATCGAGAAGATGATCGTTGGCCGCATGAAGAAGTACTTCGAGGAAGTCACGCTGCTGAACCAGAAATTTGTGATGAACCCTGACGTGACCGTCGCGCAGGCCGCGAAGGATGCAGGCGTCGAGATCGCTGCCTATGCCCGCGTCGAAGTCGGCGAAGGCATCGAGAAGGAAGAAGAGGATTTCGCAGCGGAAGTCGCGAAAACCATGGGCGGCTGATCCCGCCCGACTTTCTGATACTTTGCGCCGTCCGGGTATACCGGGCGGCGTTTTGCGTTGCGGCTGGCGGCGCGGGACACGGGGCACTCCCGCGCCATCGTTGCTACGATAGCGATGATTTCCCGGTTCAGAGCCAGATCTTCATTGGCCAAGCTCGCCTAGCAGCAGAACATCCCCTCGGCCCAGTGCCAGTTGCCCGACAGGGGTCAGCCCGCCGATAGAGCCGGTGATCCGCCTGTCAGCGTGAGTTGCGAAACTATCGCCGTCGATGCGATAATTGCGGTGCGCGCAGTGCCGCTGAAAATCCACTTCGGACACGATACGGCACAATTTCATATGCAAATCCTCGACATGATTGTCTGTGTCGGTCCGTTCGGTTCCGTTTTTCAGCCCATGCAGCCCGTCGATTCAAGGGGATCAGTGGCGCGGGCCGCATTACAGCCCCCCTATTGTTCGTCTTCGCGTTATTAGGTCAGAAGACTTGACGTGAATGAGAATCTGCGCAACTTGGTGGAATGACAATGCTGCACCGCAACAACGAAGCTGGCCAACTGGCACGGCGCTACGCTCACTGGGAGGGGACGGCGACCGTCCATTCCTGGTTGGAGGATATTCAGGGCATCGGCGCGGGGGTCGTTGTTACGGCATTGGGATTGGCGTTGTATCAGACCGCTGGTCTGGTCACGTCGGGCATGGCGGGGCTGGCGCTGGTTCTGTCCTACGCAACGGGATGGGATACGGGAATTTTGTTCTGGCTCCTGAACTTGCCGTTCTATCTGCTGGCAATCCTGCGTATGGGCTGGGCGTTCACGATCAAGACGTTCGGGGCAATTACTGGTCTGTCGGTTCTGGTTTCACTACAGGGCAGGTGGGTCACGATGGTCGATCTGCATCCGGGATATGCCGCAGTTGCGGGGGGTGTTCTGGTCGGCTTCGGTCTGTTGGGACTTTTCCGGCACCGGGCCAGTCTGGGCGGCATCGGAATTCTGGCGCTCTACCTTCAGGACCGCATGGGATGGCGGCCGGGCCTGACTCAGTTGGTCCTGGATCTCGGCATATTCGCGGTTGGCATGTTCGTCTTGCCGTGGGGGGCAATGGCGTGGTCGTTGCTGGGGGCGTTGGTCCTGAACCTGTTTCTGACGGTGAACCATCGCCTGGACCGGTACATCGCGCGCTGAACGATCAATCTGCGATCGGCGCCGATCGGCACCTCGCGTACATATGCGGTGTCGCCTCCCTCCATCCGAATGTTGGGGAACAGGCGCATCAACTCGGTTCTCGTCGGATCGTCCAGAGTGCTCATGGCCACCGGGCCAGGGTGGAAGCTCTCCGACCAGGTTCCCGCCGCGAGCACCAGTTCGTGTTGGTCAAACAGGAAATGCACATAGGTAACGCCGTCGTCGGCAGGGCCCCAATCCACCGCAAACCCGTCTATCAGCGTACAGGCGGGGACCAGCATTTCACGCTTGTCGAACCAGGGGGCAGGCGTTGGAACAAGGATCCTGTGCTGTGGCGACACGATCAGCGTCCGGTCGGGCATCCCGCGTCCTAGGGCATGGGCCCGAATGCGCACGGGGCGCATGGAGGGGTCATTCGCGATTTCCTGCGCGCTGACATAGCGCGACGCAACCCAGCGTATAGGCTGCAAACCGCGATCCGCCGTGCAGAGTAAATCGCCGACTTTCAGCTCATCGACCCGCCGCAGGCCCGTCGGGGTGGAGATCAGCGTACTCGCGGCGAAGCAGATCACGCCTGTATTGTCCGTCGTCAGATCGTCGCCGGAGATGCCGGAAATGACCAGTCCGCCCGCGCCTTGCAAGATGCCATCATCGTTCTGATCGTCGCGAAGGTCCGATAGCTGAGTGTAGAACGCGGTCAGATCGACGAAATCGTTATTGGTCGGGTCGTCATCGTCGATGTCGCCGCCGGTGGCGAAATTGAAATCGGTAATGGTATCGGCCGTTCCGTCCGCCACGAAGATGTCGAAGCCGTCACCGCCGGTCAAAGTGTCAGTGCCGGCGCCGCCGTTTAATGTGTCATTCCCACCGCCGCCGGACAGGGAGTCGTTGTCCGCACCGCCCGTCAGGCTGTCATTCCCCTGATCACCTGCCAGCGTATCCGCACCGCTACCCCCGATGATGACGTCATTCCCATCGCCACCAAAGATCAGATCGCCGCCGCCGTCACCGAACAACGTATCGTTGCCAGTGCCACCGAACAGCGTGTCGCTGCCATCGCCGCCGCGCAGCAAATCCGCACCGCTGCCACCGTGCAGGGTGTCGTTGCCGCTGCCTCCCAGCAACGTGTCGGCACCTGCACCGCCGCTGAGGGAATCGTCGCCTTCCTGTCCGCTCAGGCTGTCGTCGCCATCTCCCCCGATCAACGTATCGTCGCCGGCATTTCCGTTCAGAGTGTCGTTTCCCGCGCCGCCGAGGATGCTGTCATTACCGCCCTCACCGCTGACATCATCGTTGCCATCGCCCGCGGTTATGGTGTCGTTGCCGGATGTAACGCCATCCAGACCCGTTACCGTTTCATCATGGCTGTCCAGATCGGTATAGGTGACGGAGGACGGATTGCTGGCGTTGCTGACCTCGTATGTATGACCGGCCGGGGGGCTGTTACCCTCGAAGACATAGTAGCGGGTGGAACCGTCGCGGAATTCGTAGAAAACATAGTCGGTCGTATCGATGCCATTGGTATTGCGCAGCGTGAATGTATCGCGGAACCGCGTTGTATTGAAAGAATTGTCAATATACGCATCGAAGGACCTATTGAACTGGACGCTGGAGTCCAGATCACTGACCACAAACTCGACATCAGGGGGGCCGGACAGGGTGACGACATCGCCATTTCTGACGTTGCTGCCTCCGTTCCCGATACTCGTCCGAGTATAGGCTGACAATGCGTATAAATTCGCCATGCTAGATCTGTCCTTGCACGCTGCTCGCGTGTCTTCTGACCTTTTAGCATGTCGTATTCCCGATAACACCTGCTGCGTATAAAGTGTTTAACGATTGATTGCAGACCCGTTTCGGGGCAGTGTCCGCGCGAACCGAACATCAGGAGAATTGAATGCCCGATACGGCACCGACCCCCAATTACGCGCGCGTCATGCTGAAGATTTCGGGCGAGGCGCTGATGGGCGATCAGGGGTTCGGTCTGCACCCCCCCACCGTGGAACGTGTTGCCCGTCAGGTGGAGGAGTTGCACCGGCTGGGCGTCGAGGTCTGTATGGTGATCGGCGGCGGCAATATCTTTCGCGGGTTGCAAGGCTCCGCGCAGGGGATGGAGCGGACGACCGCCGATTATATGGGGATGCTGGCCACGGTGATGAATGCGCTGGCGATGCAGTCCGCGCTGGAGGCGTTGAAGGTCAATACCCGCGTCATCTCGGCCATTCCGATGGATCAGGTGTGCGAACCCTATATTCGCCGCCGTGCCGTGCGACATCTGGAAAAGAAGCGGGTCTGCATCTTTGCCGCTGGTACAGGCAATCCCTATTTCACCACGGACACCGCCGCGACCCTGCGTGCGAACGAGATGAAGTGTCAGGCGATTTTCAAGGGAACGCAGGTCGATGGCATTTATGACAGCGATCCGAAAACGAATCCCGACGCCGTGCGTTACGAAAAAGTGAGCTATGATGAGGTTCTGGCCAAGAACCTCAAGGTAATGGATGCCAGCGCCATCGCGCTGGCCCGCGACAACAAGTTGCCCATCGTGGTATTTTCCCTCGCAACACCCGGCGGATTGGCCGGGGTCTTGAGCGGACAGGGAAAATTTACCATGGTGACGGAATAAGACAGGGGAATACCGATGTCCGACGAGATCGATATCGACATTGATGCACTTACGAAACGCATGGATGGTGCGTTGACCAGCCTGCGCGGCGACTTCGCCAGCTTGCGCACCGGACGCGCGTCCGCCTCCATGCTCGACGTGGTGCAGGTGGATGCCTATGGCGCGATGACACCGATCAATCAGGTGGCCACGATCAACGTGCCAGAGCCGCGCATGGTGACAGTCAACGTCTGGGACAAGTCGCTGGTCGGCGCGGTGGACAAGGCGATCCGCAATGCGGGCATAGGCATCAACCCGGTGATGGATGGTACGACCCTGCGTCTGCCGATCCCCGAGCTGAACGAGGAGCGCCGCCGGGATCTGGCCAAGGTCGCGGGCACCTATGCCGAGAATGCCCGCGTCGCCGTGCGCAACGTGCGCCGCGACGGCATGGATCAGATCAAGAAGGGCAAGGCCAACGGCATGCCCGAGGATGATCAGAAGGTCTATTCCGATGAGATCGAGGACATCACAAAGTCACATATCGCCAAGATCGACGCCGCGCTGGAAAGCAAGCAGGAAGAGATCATGCAGGTGTAAGGCTACGCAGATGTAAGGCCGTGCTGACCCGACTTCCCATCCCGAACTCCGTCGGAGGACCGACATGACCAGCAAGAGACCTCGCAATGTGGCCATCATCATGGACGGCAACGGTCGTTGGGCTGTCCGGCGGGGCTTGCCTCGGGTCGCGGGTCACAAGAAGGGCGTCCAGCGGGTGCGTGAGATCGTGTCCGCCTGTCCCGAGCTGGAGGTGACGACGCTTACGCTCTATGCGTTTTCCACGGAAAATTGGAAACGCCCGGTGATCGAGGTTGCGGCCCTGATGCGGTTGTTTCGCATCTATCTTCGCATGGAAGCGGCCGCTCTGGAACAAAATGGCGTGCGCGTCCGCTTCATCGGGGAACGTTCCGCTCTCGCCACTGACATTCAGGCGATGATGCGGGGGTTGGAGGCGCGAACCGCGGATAACGATGTCCTGACGCTTCAGATCGCGCTGAACTACGGTGGCCGGGATGAGATCGTTCGCGCCGCGCAACGGATCGCTGCGGATGTCACTAACGGCGATATGACGATCGAGCAGATCACGCAGGACAGCTTCGCCGCCGCGCTGGACACCGGTGAGATCGAGGATCCTGAACTCGTGATCCGCACCAGCGGGGAATACCGCACCTCGAATTTTCTGCCGTGGCAGGCGGCATATGCGGAATATGCTTTCATTCCCGAATGCTGGCCGGACTTCACCGCCGCGATATTCGGTCAACTTCTCGATGAGTTCGGAACGCGGGAACGCCGTTTCGGCGCGGTTGAGGCACAGGGCGGTAAAGTTTGAGTACATCATCTTCCAAATTCGCGGACCTTCGGGTTCGATTGATCTCCGCCCTCGTGCTGGCGGTGGTGGCACTGCTGGTCTTCTTGTTCGGGGGGTTGTGGAGCGCGTCTCTGCTGGCCATCGGAACCGGTGCCATGGTTTGGGAATGGCGTGAAATGGTTGTCGGTCAGGGGCAGGGATTGCGTGCGCCCGGCGTACTGATGATCGCGGCGGCCGCCCTTGCCGTTATCGTGGCGGATCTGTGGATGCCCGCCGCCGGTTTTGCAGTGCTGGCCATCGGAACCGCAATCGGTGCAGTGTGGGAGCGGGCGAGCCTGCGCTTCGTCGTGACGGGAACCCTGTATATCGGCGCCGCGATGATCTGTATCGAGGCGCTACGCAACGATTTCCGGTTCGGTTTCCTCGCCGTGCTGTGGCTGGTCCTCGTGGTAATCGCAGTCGATGTTGGCGGCTATTTCGGCGGGCGCGTGTTCGGTGGGCCGAAGCTGTGGCCGCGCGTCAGCCCCAAGAAGACTTGGGCCGGGTTGATCGGCAGCGTCGTGTGCGCCCAGCTGATTGGATTGATTTTCGCGCTGACGGTAGGGTTGAGCTATCCGGCGGAGGTTGCCTTGATGTCCGCGCTGGTGGCCCTGGTGGCGGTCGGCGGCGATCTGATCGAAAGCTCGGCCAAGCGGTTCTTCGGCGTCAAGGATTCCAGCCGTCTGATGCCCGGACATGGCGGTATCCTAGACCGTCTGGACGGATTGATGGCGGCGGCGCTGGTCGTCGCAGCGGTCAGCTTCGTGCGCGGACAGAGCATTTTCCTGTGGTAAAAAGGCGGATCAGCGTCCTGGGGGCGACCGGGTCCATCGGCACCAGCACTCTCGATCTGCTGGATCGGGCAGGCGGGGCCGAGCGGTTCGAGGTCGTGGCCCTGACCGGCGCGCGCAATATCGCCGGTCTGGCGAAAGCCGCAAGGCGGTTGCACGCGAAGGTTGCGGTCACGGCGGATCCCACGCGACTGAGCGATTTGCGCGACGCGCTGGCCGGCAGTGACGTGCGGGCCGAAGCAGGACCGGAAGCGTTGCTGGACGTCGCGGCGGAGCCTGCGGATTGGACCATGAGCGCGATTGTTGGCGCGGCGGGACTGGCCCCCACCATGCGGGCCGCGGCGAATGGCGGCACGCTCGCGCTGGCCAACAAGGAAAGCCTCGTCTGTGCCGGGCGTCTGCTGCTGGATGAATGCGCCCGGGCGCGAACCACTCTGCTGCCCGCCGACAGTGAGCATAGCGCCATTTTCCAGTGCCTGCGGGGGGAGCGTCTGGCCGAGGTTGAGCGGGTCATCGTCACCGCCTCGGGTGGGCCGTTCCGCGATTTCACCCGCGACCAGATGCAGGACGTAACGCCCGAGCAAGCGATGGCGCATCCAAACTGGGACATGGGGGCGGCGATCTCCATCGACTCCGCCAGCATGTTTAACAAGGCCCTGGAACTGATTGAGGCTAAATACCTTTTCGACCTGCAGGCTCATCAGATCGAGGTGTTGGTGCACCGTCAATCCATCGTGCATTCCATGGTGGGGTTCACCGATGGGTCGATCATGGCGCAGATGGGACCGCCCGACATGCGCGGGGCCATTGGATATGCCCTGAACTATCCCGACCGGCCCAACCTGCCGGTGGATCGCGTGGATTTCGCGAAGCTGGCAACGCTCGATTTCGCGGCGCCCGACGCGGACCGTTTTCCCGCCCTGCGCCTGGCCGAACGTGTGCTGGCGGCGGGCGGGCTGGCGGGCACCGTCCTGAACGCGGCGAAGGAGGAGGCGATGCACGGTTTCCTTGCGCGCCGGGTCGGATTTCTATCTATGGCTGATCTTGTTGAGGGGGCACTGGATGCCTTACCTTGCGAGGGTGAGCCGGGCGATCTGTCCTCCGTGCTGGAGATGGACGCAGCCGCGCGGAGCCACGTGCGTAAACAGATCAGTTGAGGACGGCGTTTCATGATCGAGCTTATTTCGAACATCCCCCTGATCGGTGGCTTTCTGGCGACGGTTCTGCCCTTCGTCGTGGTCATCGGCATCGTCGTCTTCATCCATGAGTTTGGGCATTACATCGTCGGTCGCTGGTGCGGTATCCATGCTGAAGTGTTCAGCCTGGGCTTTGGCAAGGAGCTGTACGCGCGGACCGACAAGCGCGGCACTCGTTGGCGGATCGGTGCACTGCCGCTGGGCGGCTATGTCAAGTTTCTGGGGGATGCGGACGGCTCCAGCAGACCGGACCGCAATTCGGTCGAGGGGATGGACGCGGCGACACTTGCCCGCAGTTTCCCCGGTGCCGCATTGTGGAAACGGGCGCTGACGGTGCTGGCGGGTCCGGTGGCGAACTTCATCCTGACCATCGTGATCTATGTCGGTCTGATCTTCTGGTCGGGCGTGGCTGTCGATGAGGCCCGGATCGGAGAGATTCCGGCCTCCGTCGCGGGCGAAACGCCGCTGATGCAGGGCGATCTGGTAACGGCGGTGAACGGTGAGCCGGTCGCGACCTTCGGTGATCTGGCCCGGGCGGTGAGTGAGAGTACGGCCCCGGTGGAACTGGATGTCATACGCGACGGGGAGGACCTGTCGCTGGACGTGACGAACCTGCGCCCCCCCTATGTGGCCGGTGTGCGTCCGCTTTCGGCGGCCAGTCGCGCCGGTATTCGCGCGGGTGATCTGCTGTTGACCGCCGACGGGCAGAACCTGCCCGACATTACCCGGCTTCAGGAAATCGTGCAGGGATCCGAGGGCGAACCGCTGGAGATCGTGCTGCGCCGCGATGCGCAAACCCTGACGTTGGAGATGATCCCGACCGAGGAAGACGTGCCGCAGCCCGACGGATCGTTCGCGCGGCAGGTCATCATCGGGGTCAGTGTCTCCACCTATCTGCAACCACAGGTCCGTGCGGCAGGTCCGGTGGAGGCTGTGACTCTCGCGGTGGACCGGACGATCAGCATCGTGACCGGCACTTTCGATGGGATCGGCCAGATGATCTCGGGCAATGTCAGCCCGACCAATTTGCAGGGCCCGGTGGGAATCGCCCAGGTCTCGGGAGAGACTGCGGGCCAGGGTCTGACGAATTTCATCATGTTGATCGCATTGATTTCTACCGCGATCGGGCTGATGAACCTGTTCCCGATTCCGGTCCTGGACGGCGGGCACCTTGTTTTCTATGCGATCGAGGCGGTCACGGGTCGTGTGCCGAGCGGGAAGTGGGTCGATTTCGCGATGGCGCTCGGCCTCGCTATGGTGTTGTCCCTGATGCTTTTCGCGACGTATAACGACATTACACGTTTGTAGGCGCATCGACGCCGCAAAGCAGAACACACCTGACAAAGAGGCGGGTCACATGCGCTCCATCACCACGAAGATCGTCATGCGGGGCACGCGCGCCGCTCTTCTTGCCTGCGTTGCGAGCGCAGCCCTGTTCGCGGCCCCCGTGGCGGCGCAGCAGATACCGGGCAGCTTCGTGCTGTCGGATGTGCAGGTCGAGGGCAACCGCAGGGTCGAGGCGGAGACGGTGCGCGTCTATACAGATCTGGACCCCGGCGAAACGGTGACCCCCGCCCGCCTGAACGCGGCGGTTCAGGCGCTCTATGCCACGGGATTGTTCGAGGACGCGCAGATCCTGGTCGAAGGAAATGCCCTGCGGATCGTTGTCGTGGAAAACCCGTCGATCAACGTGATCGCGTTCGAGGGCAACGACGTCATCAGCGATGACATGTTGAACCAGAACATCGAGATCCGCCCCCGTCTGGCCTATAACCGTGCCGCGGTTGAGGCGGACGCCGCGATCATCATCGACATCTACCGTTCCGTCGGGCGGTTCGGCGCACAGGTCAACCCCGTCATCATCGAGCGGCCGGACAACCGCGTGGACGTGGTGTTCGAGATATTCGAAGGCGACGTGACCGAGATTGAGCGGATCACCTTCGTCGGCAACGAGGTCTTCTCGGACGGGGATTTGCAGGATGTGATCGTCAGCCGCGAGGCGGGTCTGCTGTCGCAATTCTTCAGCAACGACACCTACGACCCCGGCAAGGTCCGCCTGGATGAGGAATTGCTGCGCCAGTTCTATCTGGAGAACGGCTTCGCGGAATTCGAGGTGGAAAGCTCCGTCGTCGAACTGTCCGCGGACCGGCAGGGATTCTTCCTCACCTATACCGTGACGGAGGGGCCGCGCTATACCTTTGGCGAACTGTTCGTCGATCCACTGGTGGACGGGCTGGAAGCGGCGGATTTCGACGGCACCATTCCCGCGCGGCCCGGCGACGGCTTCGACCAGCGTGTGGTTGACGACGCCATCGAGAATATTCTTGAGATCACCGGTCAAATGGGCTTCGCCTTCGCCAATGTCGTTCCGCGTGTGCGCCAGAATGTCGAGGAGCGGACCGTGGACGTCGCGTTCGAGATCGTGGACGGCGATCGTGTGTTCGTCGAGCGGATCGACATCAGTGGCAACACAGCGACGCTGGACCGTGTGATCCGGCGCGAATTCGATCTGATCGAAGGGGATGCCTTCAACGCCTCCTCCGTGCGTGAGACCGCCGACCGCCTGCGCAGCACCGGCTATTTCGGTGACGTGTCGGTGGAAGTTCAGGAAGGCTCCGCTCCGGATCGTGCCATCATTGAAACCGTGGTGGAGGAGCGCCTGACCGGATCCGTGAATTTCGGTGTGGCATATTCCTCCGCCTCGGGTGTCGGGGGAACGGTTGCTCTTTCGGAAAACAACTTCCTGGGTCGGGGTCAGTATGCCGCCATCGAATTTTCGACCGGAACGGATGAGAACGTCTACAGCCTGGCGTTTACCGAGCCGCGCTTTCTGGATCGAGAGGTCTCCGCAGGGTTTGATCTGTACTTCCGCGAAGTCGATCGCGACACGTCGAATTTCGATGAGACGAATATCGGGTTCGATCCGCGCGTGACCTTCCCAGTCAGCGACAACGGCACGTTGCAGCTGCGCTACCGAATTTCGCAGGATGAGATCGAGGCAAACGATTCTGTCGATGTTTCCCCCGCAATCTTAGCGGATGAGGGGTCGGCGCTGACCTCCTCCATCGGATTTACCTACCTCTATGATCGGCGTAATAGCACCGCGGCCCCGACGGATGGCTATGTTCTGACCTTCACCGGCGATCTGGCTGGACTGGGCGGCGATGCGCAATATCTCAAGGCGACAGCGACGGGGCGGTACTATCAAAGCTTCCGCAACGACGATATCGTCACGTTCATTGAGGGTGAGGTCGGCGCATTGGCCTCTGACTCCGACGGCTCCCGCATTACGGACCGGTTCTTCCTCGGCGGTGGCAACTTCCGTGGTTTCCAGGCTGGCGGTTTCGGTCCGCGTGATCTCGACACCACAGGTGCCACTTCGGTCGATTCCGCGCTCGGCGGCAATTATTATGCGGTCGTTCGGGCGCAGGCTTCGTTCCCGCTTGGTTTGCCCGAGGAAGTCGGATTGTTCGGCGGCGTCTTTGCGAATGCCGGGTCGTTGTGGGGCCTGAACGATACGACATTCACCGACACACGCGGCACGTATACCATCGACGACAGCGCGGAAGTGCGGGCAGCGGTCGGCGTTTCGTTGTTCTGGGACAGCCCCATCGGTGCCCTGCGCATCGACTACGCCAACGCGGTCAAGACTGTCGAGGGCGATGACGAGGAGACGTTCCGTCTGACAGGCGGTCGTCGCTTCTGATGCGCTTGCATGCGCTGATCCTCGCGTTGTTTCTGGCGCTGCCGGTGGGCGGCGTCGCAGCGCAGGAGCAGCTACGCATACCGCCGCAGATCCTGGTGGTGGATCCCCGCGCCGTGTTGGAGCAATCCGAGGCGGGTCGGGAGGTGCTGGCCCTCAACCACGCGCAGCGTGTCGCCTTGCAGGCCGAGGCGGACGCGGTATCGGAACAGTTCGAGAAGGATGAATTGGAGCTTGCCGCCCGGCGCTCGCTGCTGACCCGCGAAGCGTTTGCCGAACTCGCGGAGGATTTCGACAGAAGGGTGCGCGCCGCACGTTCTGAACAGGACGCGAAAGCGGAGGACCTGATCGAGGAGATCGAGGCGCGTGAGCGTGCGTTCATCGAGGGCCTGAACCCGATTTATGCCGAAATACTCAATGAGATCGGCGGCGCCGCCGTCATTGACCTGCGCAGCGTCATCCTCGCCGATGCGCGCCTGAATATCACGCAGGAGGTGATCCGCCGTCTCGACCGTCGATCGGACAGCCCATCGGTTGACCCTGAGCAACCTGCCGAATAATCCTTTCACCATCCCATGTCGAAAAGGAACATACCGGTGACTGAGCAGACCAACCCGTTCAAGCCCACCGCCGATCTGGCGGAGATCAAGCGGATGATTCCGCACCGTTATCCGTTCCTTCTGATCGACGCTGTGCGCGACATGGTTGAGGGAAAATTCGCCGTCGGGATCAAGAACGTAACCGCCAACGAACCGCATTTCGAAGGGCATTTCCCGCAGGAGGCCGTCATGCCCGGTGTGCTTCAGATCGAGGCGCTGGCGCAAACCTCGGCCGTGCTCGTCTCCGCCTCACTGGGTTTGATCGACAAGAATGCGCTGGTCTATTTCATGACGGTGGATGAGTGTCGTTTCCGCCGCAAGGTCGTGCCGGGCGACGTGCTGGAGCTGCAGGTCACCACGATCCGGGGGCGGGGCAAGGTCTGGAAATTCAAGGGCGAGGCCCGCGTCAACGGTGAGATCGCGACGGAGTGCGTCTTTGCCGCGATGATCGTTCCCCCCGAGGAAGGCTGATGGCCATTGCTCCCGACGCCACGGTTCATCCCACCTCGATCATCGAGGAGGGCGCAATCATCGGCTCACAATGTGTGATCGGTCCATTTTGCGTGATCGGGCCTGAGGTGGTGCTGGGCGAGCGTGTGCATCTGTTCTCGCACGTCGTGGTGGCCGGACTGACCGAGATCGGGGATGAGACGCGCGTCTGGCCCTTTGCGTCGATCGGGCATCAGCCGCAGGATCTGAAATTCTCCGGTGAGCGGACCAGGATTCGGATCGGCAAGCGCAACATGATCCGCGAGTCGACCTCGATCAATCCGGGCACCGCGGGTGGCACCGGCATAACCATCCTCGGGGACGACAACCTGATGATGCTGGGCACGCATGTCGGCCATGACTGCAATCTGGGCAATCGGATCGTTCTGGCCAACAACGCTGCAATCGCAGGGCATTGCGTGCTGGAGGACAACGTTATCGTCGGCGGTCAGTCCGGTGTGCATCAGTTCGTGCATATCGGGCAGGGCGCGATGATCGGCGCCGTCTCGATGGTTACGAAGGACGTGATCCCCTACGGCTCCGTCGTGGGCAATCGGGGAAGTCTGGCCGGCCTGAACATCACCGGTTTGAAACGACGGGGCGTGGAGCGGGCGCGACTTCATGCCCTGCGGGCCGCCTATCAGGCGATATTCGTCGATGGCACGGGAACCCTGCATGAGCGCGCGCAGCGAACCGCCGACGATCACCCGGACAACGAGCTGGTTCAGCAGATCACAGGCTTCATTCTGTCGGAGCATGCGCGCTCTGTCGCCACGCCGTGACTGGGCCCGGCCCGGCGACGCCGCTGGGAATCATCGCCGGGCGCGGCGCATTGCCGCGACTGGTGGCAGAGGCGCGGGCGCGGGCTGGGCTGCCTTACATGATCGTCGGTCTGGATGGCTTTGTCGGGGATTGGGTTCACGACCACCCGCATGAGATTCAGGCCATTACCTCCGTCCGCCGCATCCTGAATGCCCTCGCCACGGCTGGATGTACGCATGTCACGATGGCTGGCGGCGTGGAAAGACCCGTGGTCAATCCGCTCAAGCTCGACAGCAAGGCATTGACCTGGCTGCCAAAATTGCTGCCCGCCTTGCGCAAGGGGGACGACGCGCTGCTGCGCACCGTTCGTGGCTTGTTGGAGGCAGAGGGCCTGATCCTGATCGGCGCGGACCAGATCGTTCCGCTGACCTGGGCTGAGGATGTGCCAACCCGTGCGAAGCCGAACGCCGACAGCGCCTCCGACGTGGCGAAGGCCGAGGCGATTCTGGCCGCGCTGGCCGCACATGATGTCGGGCAGGGGGCCGTGGTGCACCGGGGACTTACCTTGGGTATCGAGACGCTGTTCGGCACGGATCACATGCTGGAAACGATTGGCCAGGTCCGCTCAGACCACGGTGGGGTTCTTGTTAAACGGCTCAAACAGGGACAGGACCGCGCGATCGACATGCCTGCAATCGGCCCACAAACGGTTGAAAATGCCGTCCGCGCCGGTCTGGACGGCATCGCGATCGAGGCGAATGGTGTCCTGATTCTGGACCGTGACGCGACCGTTGCGGCGGCGGATGAGGCGGGGCTTTTCATATGGATCAAACCATGAAGGTATTCCTGATCGCGGGTGAGCCGTCGGGCGACAAGCTGGGCGCGGCGCTGATGGCTGGCCTGAAAACAGTGGTTCCCCACGTCGAGTTTCACGGCATCGGCGGCCCGCTAATGCAGGCGGAGGGGCTGGACAGCCTGTTCCCGATGGAAGAGTTGAGCGTGATGGGCCTGATCGAGGTTCTGCCGCGACTGCGCAGTCTGTTCAAGCGGCGTGACGAGGCGGCTCAGGCGGTGCTCGATCTGAACCCGGACGCGCTTATCACCATCGACAGCCCGGATTTCTGCCTGCGCGTGGCGGCCAAGGTGCGTGAGGACCGCGCCTTGCCGGTCATTCACTATGTCGCGCCTTCGGTCTGGGTCTGGCGGGCGGGCCGTGCCGCGAAGATGGCGCGGCATGTCGATCACGTTCTGGCCTTGCTGCCCTTCGAGCCGCCTTACATGCGCGCCGCTGGTATGACCTGCGATTTCGTTGGTCACCCCGTCGTGGCCGAGCCGCAACCGACCCCCGCGCAGATGGAGGCGCTGCGACAAGAATTGGGGATCGCGGACGGAATGCGCATTCTGGCGGTTTTGCCCGGTTCGCGCCGTGGTGAGGTCAGCCGTCTGGCGGCTCCATTCGGAGCGACGTTGGGTCTGCTGAACCATAATGACCTGCATGTCATCGTGCCAACGGTCGCCCATGTTCACGATCAAGTCGTGGAGGAGGTCGAAAACTGGCCCTTCCGCGCGACAATTCTGGGCCCGCATGGACATGCCCCGACAGATGCACAGGCACGCAAACGCGCCTTGTTCCATATGGCCGATGCGGCGCTGGCTGCGTCTGGCACCGTGGGGCTGGAATTGGCGATGGCGGGGTGCCCCTCGGTGATCGCCTACCGCATGTCCCCGATCAGTTCATTCATCGTCAAGCGGATGGTAAAGACGAAATATGTCAACCTCGTCAACGTGTTACTGCAGCGCGCAGCAGTGCCTGAGGTCTTGCTGGAGAACTGCACGCCGCAAAATATTGCAGCGGCATTGCGCCCCATCCTGGACGACCCCGCAGTCGCGGCGGCGCAGCGCAGTGATCTGATGCAGGCGATGGCTTTGCTCGGCACAGCCGAGGATGAACCCGGCATTCGCGCAGCGCGTTCCGTCGTGGCGGCGGTGGAGCGGCTGGCGCCGTAGCGGCGGTCGCATGCCGCAATGAAAAGGGGCGCCCCGAAGGACGCCCCGAAATATCAGCGGTTTTCGACGTTGATGTAATCGCGATGTGCCGCGCCGGTGTAAAGCTGGCGCGGACGACCGATTTTCTGCTTCTCGTCGGCGATCATTTCCTTCCACTGAGAGATCCAGCCCACGGTCCGCGACAGTGCGAAGATCGGGGTAAACATGGACGTGGGGAAGCCCATCGCGTCGAGGATGATGCCGGAATAGAAATCAACGTTGGGATAGAGTTTCCGATCTACGAAATACGGATCCTCCAGCGCGATCTTCTCCAGTTCCTTGGCGACCTGAAGTGTCGGGTTATTTTCAACGCCGAGCAGGGCGAGCACCTCGTCCGCGCTCTCCTTCATCACCTTGGCACGTGGGTCGAAGTTCTTGTAGACCCGGTGGCCGAAGCCCATCAGACGGAAGGGATCGTCCTTGTCCTTCGCCCTTGCGATGAACTCGGGGATACGATCCACCGAACCGACTTCGCGCAGCATGTTCAGAGCGGCCTCGTTCGCGCCGCCATGAGCGGGCCCCCACAGACACGCAACACCCGCGGCGATGCAGGCGAACGGGTTGGCGCCAGACGACCCGGCAAGGCGCACGGTGGAGGTCGAGGCATTTTGCTCGTGATCCGCGTGCAGGGTAAAGATGCGATCCATTGCGCGCGCCAGGATCGGATCGACGACATATTCCTCCGCCGGAACCGCGAAGCACATGCGCAGGAAGTTCGAGGCGTAATCCAGCGTGTTGTCGGGGTAAACGAAGGGCTGTCCTACCGAATACTTGTAGGCCCAGGCGGTGATCGTCGGCAGTTTCGCGATCATGCGAATCGACGCGACCTCACGCTGCCACGGATCGTTCACATCGGTGGAATCGTGATAGAATGCCGACATCGCGCCAACGACGCCGCACACGATGGCCATGGGGTGCGCATCGCGCCGGAAACCACGGAAGAAGTGCATCATCTGCTCATGCAGCATGGTGTGGTTCGTCACGCGGTTGGTGAAATCCTCAAGCTGTTGCGCCGTCGGCAGCTCACCGTAGAGCAGCAGGTAGCACACCTCGAGGTAATGTGATTTCGCCGCCAGCTGGTCGATGGGATAGCCACGGTGCAGCAATTCACCCTTGTCACCGTCAATGAAGGTGATCGCGCTTTCGCAAGCCGCAGTGGAGGTGAAACCTGGATCGAAGGTGAACACGTCGGCCTGAGCATACAGTTTGGAGATATCCACGACATCCGGCCCGAGGGTCGGGCTCATTACGCCAAGTTCGAGATCCTTGCCGTTGACGTTGAGTTTAGCGGTCTTGTTGTCGGTCATTCGTACGTCCCTGTCCTACGGGCAGGCAAAGGCCCCGCCTCGGTGTTCTATATGTCCGGGGGAACGATCCCCCTGGGCCGAATCACATCGGCACCCCGATGGCCCGTACCTCAACCGGCAGCGAGCACGTCGTCGATCCGCGCCAGGCTCTCCTCCCGCCCCAGATGGACGAGCACATCGAATATACTGGGAGAGGTGGAGCGACCAGTCAGAGCCGAGCGCATCGGTTGCATGACTTTGCCCAGCTTGAGCTCTTCTTCCCCGGCGAAGGCCTTGATCGTAGCCTCCAGATCAGTGTGCGTCCAAGTAACATTCCGCAACCGCTCAGTCAATCTTTCCAGCATACCACGGGATACATCATCGATCTGCGAGGCCGCCTTGGCATCCATCTCGAGAGGCCGTGAGGTCAGAAGATAGTGACCCATTTCAATAAGATCGGGCAGTTTCTTCGCCCTCTCTTTCAGGGCGGGCATCGCCTGGGTCAGGCTTTCACGGATTTCGGGGCCGGGAACGGGCATTTGTTGCAGCGCCATATAGTCCGTTAGCAGTTGCGTCAGGTCCGCGTCATCCATCGCGCGGATGTGCTGACCGGACAGGTTGTCGAGCTTTTTGAAGTCGAATCGCGCGGCCCCCTTGGAAATCGCGTCCAGCCCGAACCACTCGATCGCCTGCGCAGTCGTGAAGAACTCCTCGTCGCCGTGGCTCCAGCTCAACCGTGCGAGGTAATTGCGCATCGCCTCGGCCGGATAGCCCATGTCGCGGTAATCCTCGACGCCGGGCGCACCGTGACGTTTCGAGAATTTCGCCCCGTCCTCACCATGGATCAGCGGGATATGCGCGTAGACCGGACGCGGCCAGCCCATCGCATCCAGGATCAGCACCTGCCGCGCGGCATTGGTCAGGTGGTCATCGCCCCGGATCACATGCGTCACGCCCATGTCGTGATCGTCCACCACTACGGCCAGCATATAGGTCGGCGTTCCGTCCGACCGCAGCAGGATCAGATCGTCCAGCGTTTCGCTTTTCCACGCGACGCGGCCCTGAACCGCATCCTCGACAACGATTTCCCCCTCACGCGGCGCCTTGAGCCGTACGACATAGGGCGCATCTGGCAGGTCGGTCGCGTCGCGCCAGGGCGAGCGGTAGACGGTCGAGGTCCCGGCCGCCTTCGCCGCGTCACGAAAGGCCGCTATCTCCTCCTGCGTGGCGAAACATTTGTAAGCGCTGCCATTTTCCAGCATCTGGTGCGCCACCTCGGCGTGGCGGTCCATGCGGGAGGCTTGGCTGACCGCCTCATCATCCCAATCCAGCCCCAGCCATTTCAAGCCGTTGAAAATGGCCTCCGTCGCTTCGGGTGTCGAGCGGGCGCGGTCCGTATCCTCGATGCGCAGCAGAAACTTGCCGCCATTTGCGCGCGCAAACAGCCAGTTGAACAGCGCCGTGCGTGCGCCGCCGATATGCAGGAAGCCCGTGGGCGATGGGGCGAAGCGCGTGACGACAGGGGTGTTCATGAGGTGTTAACTTTCCGGTAACCATACGGGGTCGAAGATGCTCCCCGTGTTTAATGCAATCGCGCTCCCGCCGACAAGACGCTCGGCTCTGACATGGCTGGATGAAGCCCTCGAACCGCAACGTCGCCAGCTGGTTCTGTGGGTGCCTGTGCTGTTCGGTATCGGCATAGGTATCTATTTCGCGTGGCCGTCCGAACCGACAATCTGGCACGCAATGCTGGTCCTGATGGGGGCGGGGCTGTGTTTGCTGGGATATCGGGGCGGTTTGAGCGCGGGCGCGCTTGCTTTCCTCATCGCCATTCCGTGCCTCGGGTTCGTGAACGCAACGTTGAGGACGCAGATCGTCAGCCATCCGGTGTTGGAGCGCGATTTCTACGGCACGATATCGGGGCGGGTGATTGATATAGGCCGCTCCGCTTCGGGCAATCCGCGCCTCTTGCTTGATGAGGTGATCCTCTATGGGGGCCCTCCGGTTGCGCGGGTGCGCATTTCGCTCACCGGGGCGGAGGGCTTGCCGCCTGCAATTGCCGGGCGCACGGTGATGCTGACGGCGCGCATCGGACCGCCGGGCGGGCCGGTCTCACCCGGTGGGTTCGATTTCAGACGGCTGGCATGGTTCGAACGGCTCAGCGCTGTGGGCTATACCGAATTACCGGCGATGGTGCTGGAGGACGGGCCGAGCGCACCAATTTTTCGAGCGCGCATGGCGCTCGCGGATGGGATCCGGGCCGAAATGCGCGAACCTGCGGCAGGTTTCGCGGCGGCGATCCTGACAGGGGATCGGTCCACCGTGGATCAGGAGGTCTTGCGTGATCTCAGAGCATCCAATCTGGCACATCTGCTGGCGATCTCCGGCCTGCATATGGGGCTGCTGACCGCGTTTGTGTTTGCGGTGGTGCGTCGTGGGTTGGCTCTGATCCCCGGTCTGGCTGTGCGATATCCCATCAAGAAATGGGGCGCCGTGGCGGCGCTGATCGCCGGGGCGGGCTACCTGGTGCTGTCCGGCGCTTCGGTCCCGACGCAACGTGCCTTTGTCATGGTCGCGGTGGTCCTGACGGCGGTTCTGCTGGACCGGCCCGCCTTTACCCTGCGCGGTGTGGCCCTTGCGGCAATGTTGATCCTGCTGGTCAGACCGGAAAGCCTGTTGCAGGCCGGATTTCAACTCTCATTCGCGGCGACCGCTGCATTGGTGGCGGTGTTCGAGGCCTTGCGCGGGTTCACCTGGTGGCGGGACGAAGGAAAGGGCTGGGTCAGCCGGAATCGCGCCGGCATCGCGCTGCTCATCACGTCCAGCGTTGCGGGTCTGGCGACGGCACCACTGGGCGCGTTCCATTTCAATCAGGTGTCGCAACTGGGGCTGATCGCGAACCTGTTGGCCGTGCCTCTGATGGGCGCGGTCATCATGCCGGCGGGGGTTCTGGCGGGGTGCCTCGCACTGATCGGGATGGAGGCAGTCGCCCTTTGGGTGATGGCCTTCGGGATCGAGACTGTTCTGGGTGTCGCCCATTGGGTGGCGGGGCTGGACGGTGCGACCCGAGGTGTCAAGGCGGGGCCGTGGTACGTCCTGCCAATGATCAGCCTAGGCGGCATATGGTCGATCCTGTGGCGCGGAGCGGGGCGGTGGGTAGGGGTGATTCCGTTCAGTCTCGCCGCGTGGTTATGGTTCGAAAGTGAACGGCCCGAGGTCCTGATCACCACCAGTGGTCGCTTGATCGGGGTGATGACCGAGGATGATCGCGCACTCAGTCGCGCGTCCGGTAACAGCTTCGCGGCGCGCAGCTGGCTGGCGGATGATGGCGATGATGCGTCACAGGCGGTGGCGGCGCAAAGATGGACAGCGCAGAGCGGGCAGGGGTGGCAAAAGGTGGATCTGACAAACGGGTGGCAGTTAATCCAGATATCGAGCCGCAGTCGCTGGCCCGCCGATCTGCCGGAATGCGATGACCGCACGATCCTGATCGCCACCGCATGGTCGCCAGATATGCCCTTGCCACTGTCCACGCAAATATGCGGGCAGGTGTGGCGTCGCGATCCGCTGCGTGCAACGAAAGGTGTTGCCTACTGGCTGAGCGATGACGGCTACGACCTTGCAACGGTGGCAGGGCATGAGGCGGCGCGGCCCTGGACCGTAACAGGTCAGTAGGTGCGGATCAGCCCGACGAGACGCCCCTGCACCTTTACCTGATCATCGCGATAGACGCGCGTCTCATAGGCAGGGTTCGCGGCCTCCAAGGCCACAGCACTGCCGCGCTTGCGCAGACGTTTCAGCGTCGCCTCCTGATCCTCGACCAGCGCGACGACGATATCACCGTTGTTCGCATCGTCTTGTTCCTGGATCACCACGATATCACCATCGTTGATGCCGGCGTCCTTCATCGAATCGCCCTTGACCTCCAGCGCGTAGTGGCGACCGCCGCGCTGGATCATGCCGCCGGGGACGGAAACGTGGCTGGCGACCTGCTGAATCGCCTCGATCGGCGTACCGGCCGCGATCCGGCCCATCACCTGCAACTCGATCGAGTCGCCCGCCCGCACCTTCAGCGCAGCGGGAGGCATGTCGCTCAACCCGCCGGGAATGGCGGTGGGGCGGAAGCCGGAGGGCTCCGCGCTGTCGGGCATACGGACGATTTCAATCGCCCGGGCGCGATGGGCGAGGCGGCGAATGAAGCCCCGTTCCTCCAGCGCCGTGATCAGCCTGTGAATTCCGGATTTGGACCGAAGATCCAGCGCCTCCTTCATCTCATCGAAAGAGGGGGAAACGCCGTCCTTCTGGACACGGGCATGAATGAAGTTGAGCAGATCGAGCTGCTTGCGCGTCAGCATCATAAAACTCCCTGTCATCGCGCTCGTCGCATCCAGGGTCACAGGACCATGCGACGATCAAAAGCGATCGTTCCCAGTGGTTCTATAAAAGTTCTCGTTTTGTGTCAACGACCGCGCGTCTCAATCCAGATGGATTGTCGCAACCATATCACCGATTTGACGCGGTGGATCGTTGGGCGGGCGCACGACCAATGTGTCGGCGGCGTCCAGAACGCTCAGCAATGCGCTGTCCTGCCGTTGGAATATGCGCACTTTTTCACCGACGCGCACGGCGCGCATGTAATGTTCCCGGTCCCCATTCGGGCCGACTGCTTCGGCGAGGGGGCGCTGCGTTCGCGGCAGGGCATCGCCATTGCCGCCCAGCATCAGGTCGAGCGCGGGGCGCAGGAAGATCTGCGCGCATACAAAGGCGGACACGGGATTGCCCGGCAGGCCGATCATCACCGCCTGTCCCAGACGCCCCGCCATCAGCGGTTTGCCAGGGCGCATGGCAACCTTGTAGAAATCCAGCGCCAGACCCGCCTCACCCGCGACCTGCGCGACCAGATCGTGATCGCCCACAGATGCGCCGCCCAATGTGACGATCATGTCAGCACCGCTGGCCAAATCCAGAACGTCACGCAGACCGTCAGTCGTATCGGGCGCGATGGGAAGGATTCGCGCGATGCCGCCTGCGGCCTCAACAATGGCGGCAACGGCGTAGATGTTGGAGCTGACGATCTGATCCGGGCCGGGAACCTCACCCGGTACAACCAGTTCGTCGCCCGTCGCGATCAGTGCGATCACCGGGCGTCGATAGACGGGGACCTCAGGAACGTTCATCGCGGCCAACAGGGCGAGGCGCGCCGGAGTGATCCGGCCGGGTTGCACGCGATCGCCCTCGGTGAAATCGCCGCCTGCGGGGCGAATGTTGCGCCCGTCCCCGGTCTGATTGATCGTGATGCGGTCGCCGGAACGGCTGACATCCTCCTGAATGACGACCCGTTCAGCCCCCTCGGGAACGGGTGCGCCGGTGAAGATGCGCACCGCGCAGCCCGCCGCCAGATCGCCGTCATAGCCACGACCCGCCTGAGATTCGCCGATGACCCGAAGCGTAGCGCCGATCGTTGCATCGACATCCCGCACCGCATAGCCATCCATGGCCGAAGCCGCGAAGGGCGGCTGCGTGCGTCGCGCTGCGACCGAGCGCGCCAGAATGCGGTTCGTGCTGTCACGCAGAAACACATCCTCCACCGGCATCGTTGTGATCAGTGCGCGGATACGCTGCAATGCCTCTTGAACAGGGATCATTCCGCCTCGAACCGCCCGGACTTGCCGCCATCCTTGTAGGTCAGTCGGATATCGGTGATCTGCATGTCCTTTTGCACCGCCTTGAGCATGTCATAGACGGTCAGCGCGGCGACGGTGACGGCGCTCAACGCCTCCATCTCCACCCCGGTGCGACCGGTTGTGCGCACAGTCGCCGAAATCTCGACGCCCGATGCGGAGAGGTCGAGGTCGAGTGAGACCTTGGACAAGGGCAGGGGATGGCAGAGCGGGATCAGGTCTGCGGTCTTCTTGGCGGCCATGATCCCGGCAAGCCGTGCGACGGCCAGAACGTCGCCCTTCTTGGCGGTGCCGTCACGGACCAATGCGCGGGTTTCCTCGGACATCACGACCGAACCGCGCGCGGTGGCGGTGCGGGTCGTGACCTCCTTGTCTGTCACGTCAACCATATGGGCGTCGCCCTTGGCGTCAAAATGCGTCAGGCTCATGTTGTGGCCCCCATCGGCACCGGGTTCGACAGCAGGGTGCGGGTCGCGACCTCAACATCCTGCTGGCGCATCAGGCTTTCCCCGATCAGGAAGGCGCGCGCGCCGTAACCGGACAGGGTCGCGAGATCCCCCTCCGTGGACATGCCGCTTTCGGAAACCAGAATCCGGTCCCCCGGAACCTGCGCCGCCAGATCGCGCGTCGTCTCAAGAGACGTCTCGAACGTCTTGAGATTGCGGTTGTTTATGCCAATCAGGGGGGAGCGTAAGGCGAGTGCGCGCTCCAGTTCCGGCGCGTCGTGCACCTCGATCAGGGCGGACATGTTCCACGCTTCGGCGGCGACTTCCAACTCCTCCGCCTGCGCGTCGGATACGCTGGCCATGATGATGAGGATGCAATCGGCGCCGAGGCTGCGGGCCTCCGCCACTTGCCAAGGATCGTACATGAAATCCTTGCGCAGCACTGGCAGATCGACAGCAGCGCGCGCCGCGATGAGGAAATCCTCATGCCCCTGAAAGCTGGGCGCATCTGTCAGAACGCTGAGGCAGGTCGCCCCCCCCGCCTGATATGCGGCGGCCAGCACGGCGGGCTGAAAATCTTCACGGATCAACCCCTTGGACGGGCTGGCCTTCTTTACCTCCGCGATCAGGGCATAATCGCCCTGCGCGATGCGGGTCTGTATCGCACCTGCAAAGTCGCGAACCGGCGATGCCTGCCGGGCGAGAGCCTCGATTTCACCCTGCGGGCAGCGGGCCTTTCGCGCGGCGATCTCGTCGAGCTTGTAGGCTTTGATACGGTCCAGAACATTGGTCATGGGGCCACCTTTACGCCGGGGCGTGCAGCTTGAAAAGCCTGTCCGGCCCAGTCGATGGGGGACTCACCGCGCGCCTTCAGCCAGGTGTTGACGCGGCCAAAGGGACGTGACCCGAAAAACCCGCGTCGGGCTGACAGGGGCGAGGGGTGCGCCGTCTCGATCATCAGATGGTCGCCAGGCGCGATATGGCCGCGCAAACCCTGTGCATGCCGCCCCCACAGGACGAATGCCGTCGGGCGGGTCGAGACCTCGGCCAGAACCTCCACCACCAGACGATCCCACCCCAGACGCGCGTGCGATCCGGCCTCACCCTCACGCACGCTCAACGCGGTGTTGAGCAGCAAGACCCCCTGCGCGGCCCAGTGGGACAGATCGCCGGTGGCGGGAGTCGCGTTAATATCATCCTGCATCTCCTTGAAAATATTACGTAAGGAGCGGGGTAATGGCGAGATTTCCGCATTGACGGAAAAGGCCAGCCCGTTGCCGTGGCCCGCCGTGGGATAGGGATCCTGACCCAGGATAACGACGCGGACATCCTCGGGACGCACGGCATCCAGCGCGGCGAAGCGCAGCGGTTCCGGCGGCAGGACGTGCTTCTGCCCGGCCAGTTGCCGCGCGATCGCCGGATAATGCGCGTCGAAGAACGAAAGATGCGACCATGCCTGAGGTATCTGCATTCCGGGGGACCTCGACCATTTGCGGTTCAGGCTTGCGTGGCCTTCGCCAATGCCTCGACCTTGGCGCGCGCGGCACCGCTGTCGATGCTCTCACGCGCGATGCCGACACCGTCCTTCAGATCGTCCACCTTGCCCGCGACCAGAAGTGCGGCGGCGGCGTTGAGCAGGACCGCATCACGATAGGCGCTGTGCTGACCGTCGAGCAGAGCGCGAAGCGCGACCGCGTTGTCCGCCGGATCGCCGCCCAGCAGATCCTCGAACGGATGCACGGGCAGGCCGGCATCCTCCGGGTGCACCTCAAGCTCGGACACGACGCCATCTTCGAGGGCGGCAACCCAGCTGAGCCCCGCAACGCTCAATTCATCCGTTCCGTCCGAGCCATGGACCAGCCACGCCCGGTCCGAGCCGAGAGCCTGCAACGTTTCCGCCATCGGACGGATCAACTCACGCGAAAACGCGCCTGTCAGTTGCCTCTTGACGCCAGCCGGATTGGTCAGGGGGCCCAGAATGTTGAAAATCGTTCGTGTGCCAAGCTCCTGCCGGGCGGGCATCACATGGCGATTGGCGGGGTGGTGCATGGGGGCCATCATGAAGGCGATGCCGACATCGTTCAGCGCCCGCTCCACCACGTCCACGCCGACCATCACGTCGATGCCCATCTGGCCAAGCGCATCCGCCGCCCCGGATTTCGACGACAGGTTGCGGTTGCCATGCTTGGCCACCACGACCCCGGCCCCCGCGACAACAAAGGCCGTGGCGGTGGAGATGTTCAGCGTACCCTTGCCGTCGCCGCCGGTTCCCACAATGTCCATCGCGCCCTCGGGCGCCCTGACGGCAGCGCATTTCGCCCGCATCACCGTGGCTGCGGCGGCGTATTCGTCCACCACCTCGCCCCGCGTGCGCAGGGTCATCAGAAACCCGCCGATCTGATGGGCGGTGGCCTCACCCGTCATCAGCACGTCGAATGCCTCCTCCGCCTCGGCACGGGTCAGGGGGCGATCGACGGCGGCGGCGATCAGCGGTTTGAGGCGTTCAGACATGCGTAGGCGCTTTCAATTCAGGGGCCAGGTCGAGGAAGGTCCGCAGCATCCGGTGACCGTGCTCGGAGGCTATGGATTCGGGGTGGAACTGCACGCCATGGATCGGCAGCTCACGATGGCTCAACCCCATCACGGTTCCATCGGCGACATCCGCGGTGATTTCCAGACAATCGGGAATCGAATCCCGCGCCACCGTCAGGGAATGATAGCGGGTCGCCTGAAAGGGGCCGTCGATATCCGCGAACGGCCCGCGTCCGGTGTGGCGGATGGTATCGACCTTTCCGTGCATGATGTCATCGGCGCGCACGACCTTGCCGCCGAAATGCTGCCCGATGGCCTGGTGGCCCAGACACACACCCATCAGCGGCGTGCGGGTTTCCGCAGCGGCCGCCACCAGCGCCAGACAAATTCCGGCCTGATCGGGGTCACATGGACCGGGGCTGAGCAGGATGGCCGAAGGGCGCAGCGCCATCGCCTGTTGCACGTTCAGGGCGTCGTTCCGCTCGACCCGAACATCGACGCCCAACTCACCCACATAATGGACAAGATTGTAGGTGAAGCTGTCATAATTATCGATCAGAAGCAGCATATCCGGCCCGTTTCCTTGCCCGTATTTCTGGTTGCGCGGGGCGCAATCCGCCCTGCGACCTGATAGGTTCGCACATTCATGCTGTTACACCTGCCTGTGCGCGGTATAAATGCGGGGAAGTCCATGCCGGGGTCAAGGGATCACTGGCGCGGCAAAGCGATTGAGGGAGAGCGACATGGCGGCACGACGCGATGGATCAGGGTTTTTCGGCGGATTTATCGGCGGTCTCGTCCTGAGCGTGGCGGCGTTTGTCGGCGCGGCGATCGCCTTTCCTCCGCCCACGCTCGATAAGGTCCAGCAGATAGATGAAATCCAACTGCCACCGCGTTTGCCGACCCTCGAAGGGCAGACCAATACCGGGCCGGTGACCCGCCAGTTGGAGGCGACGCGGCCCCGGACCTCTGAACCGGTCGTGCCATCCAGTGCGCCGGCGGTGGACCCGCAAGTCAATCCGGGCAGTGTGGCTCTTGCCCCTGCGCCCGATGCAAATGAGGGTGCGCGAAGCGGCGCACCGGTCGCCACCGCCCCCTCCGACGGCTTCACCACGCCACAGGGCGGGGCGGGCCTGAACGCACCCGAAACGCAAACCGCGAGGTTGAGCGTGGCAACCGCTCCGGCACGGCCCCGCGCGGGAATCAATGCGCCGGGTCCAGGGTTGGAGCCTGCGGCCGCACCGGGCGCGGATGCCCCCACGGCGAACTTGCCCCGCATGAATGCAGACGGATCGCTGACCCGGCCCCGCGTCACGGGCATTCAACCCGAAGTCGGCGTCTCGTCAGCGGACGCGATTCCCCAAGCGGATCCTGCCCCTGCACCTGTTGTCGCCGCCCCTGGCAGCATCCTGCCTGAAGCAGAGCCCGTCAGCGCCCCTGTCCCGCCCGAAGAAGCGCCGCGCCGGATCTTCGCGTCGAATTTCCTCGCTCCCGAGGGTCAGCCGCTGATCTCGGTCGTGTTGATCGACGGGGGGACCGGTGATTTTCCGCAGGAAACCATCGACGCGCTCAGCCTGCCGCTGACCGTCGCGATCCCGGCCAACGCGCCCGACGCGGTCGAACGCTCCCGCGCATTTCGTGCCGCCGGGTTTGAGGTTCTGGCAATGATCCCGCAGGATATAGCAACCGCAATGGGTGAGATGGACGATCAGGGTGTGGTCGAAACGCTCGCCAGTGTTTTCATGGCTGTGCCTGAAGCCATCGGTGTGATTGATGCCGAGGGGGGCGCGATGAGTTCCGACAGCCGCGTGACCCGCGCCGCCCTCGACTATCTGTCGCTGAGCGGGCACGTGATGGTGACGCAGGTCGGGCGGGGCTTCAATCAGGCGGATCGTCTGGCTGCCGCAGCCGGCGTTCCCAGCGCAACCGTGGATCGCAGACTCGACAGCTCGTTGGGCGGAGCCGCAATGGTCAACGGACTGCAACGCGTTGCACTGGAAGCACGCAGCAGCGGCGGTGCGATGCTGATCGGGCAGGGCAATTCCGAGACGATCACCAGCATCGTGACCTGGGCATTTTCACCCGCCAGCCGGGCGGTGTCCCTGTCACCGGTCACGCCCCTGCTGGAACGGTTCGAGGACAGTCGCTGAACCGGGGAACGATCCTGCGCTGGCCTGAGCATTAGACGAGTAGCTGAGGAAGGCGACTAGCCCCGCGTTGCGCGCCTAGCCGTTGCCCCGCCGCGCCTGAGAAATCGCGTCGCGGGCGGCGGCCATCAGGGCACCGGCCTTGTTGACCGTTTCCTGATATTCAGCCTCCGGATCGCTGTCGTAGACGACACCGCCACCGGCCTGAACATAAAGCGTGCTGTCCTTGAGCACGGCGGTGCGCAGGGCGATGCAGATGTCCATTTCGCCATCCGCGGAAAAATAGCCGACGCCACCGCCATAGACGCCGCGCTTCTCCGTCTCCAGCTCATCAATGATCTGCATGGCCCGAACCTTGGGCGCGCCGGAGACCGTACCTGCGGGCAGACCGGCCAGCAAAGCGTCGAGCGCATCGACACCGTCGCGCAGGTGTCCTTCCACATTGCTGACGATATGCATGACGTGGGAATAGCGTTCGATGATGAAGGTTTCCGTCGGCTTGACCGTGCCGATTCGGGCCACGCGCCCCACATCGTTACGCCCCAGATCGAGCAGCATGAGGTGCTCCGCCCGTTCCTTGGGATCCGCCAGCAATTCACGTTCCAGCGCCAGATCCGCCTCGGGCGTTGCACCCCGCTTGCGTGTGCCTGCAATGGGCCGGATCGTTACCTTTCCCGCGCGGACCTGCACCAGAATCTCGGGGCTGGCGCCGATAACCTGAAACCCGCCGAGATCGAAATAAAACATGTAGGGCGAGGGATTCGTGCGGCGAAGCGAGCGATACAGCGCGAAGGGCGATTCCTCGAACGGCAGTGACCAACGCTGCGAGGGAACCACCTGAAAGATGTCGCCCGCGCGGATGTAATCCTTGGCCTTCTCCACCATGGCGGCGTAGCCCTCACGCGTGGTGTTGGAGACAGGCTCGGGCATTTCGGAGGTGCCGACGACCTCTCGCCGGGCGCCAGTGGGCGCGCGGTCCAGGTCGGCAACGACATCCATCACCCGTTCCGCCGCCTGCGCGTGCGCGGCGCGGGCGCTCTGCCCGGAACCGGCCCAGACAGGCGAGACGACGATTACCTCGTCCTTGACCGCATCGACGATGGCCACGACGCTGGGGCGCATCATCACCGCATCGGGCAGGTCCAGCGGATCTGGATTGACGTCGGGCAGATGCTCCACATGGCGAACCATGTCGTAGCCCAGATATCCGAACAGACCTGCGGCCATCGGCGGCAGATCCGGCGGCAGATCCACCCGGCATTCCGCCAGCAGCGCCCGCAGGCTATCCAGAGGTTCGGCCTGATCAGAAACGAAGGCGTCCGCGTCGAAACGGGCATTGCGGTTGATTTCCGCCTGCGGCCCGCGACAGCGCCAGATCAGATCCGGTTTCAGCCCAATGACAGAATAGCGCCCCCGGTTTTCGCCCCCGGTAACGGATTCCAGCATGAAGCTGTCGCGCCGCGCGCCCGCAATCTTGAGCATCACGCTGACCGGAGTGTCCAGATCTGCGACCAGTCTGGTCCACACGACCTGATTGCGACCAGCCTCGAAAGCGGCGGTGAAATCGGAAAGTTCGGGGAGCAGATGCATGGCTCAGCGCAGACTTTGCACGATTTGATCGAGCACGGCCTGATTGACGACGATGTCGCGCTCATCCGCGATGGCGTTGGCGAAATATCCGATCATGTCCCGTTCGACATCGACGCGGGTCTGATCGGTGAACAGGTCGCGCAGGGTCTGGGCGTTTTCATCCTCCAGCTCGTAGGGCGTCACGTCCGTGAGGGTGAGGAGGATCGCACCGGCCTCATCCTCGAAGATCATCGAGGTGCCTTGCTCCGCCTCGAACAAAGCGGCGGTGGCCTCGGGGCTGAGGAAGCCGTTCTCCGCGTCGCGCGTCAGCCCCTCATCCGTTTGCAATTCAAGCTCCTCGCGCTGTGCCAGCGTGCTGAGAGTCAGGCCGTCGGAAAGCGCGGTTTGCAGCCCCTGCGCCCGCTCCATCGCCGCATCGCGGGCCGCGTCGGCGCGCCATGCATCAGCAACATCGGTGCGAATGTCAGCCAGTGAGGGCAGGGCGGGGGCGATGACCTCATCCACGCGCACGGCATAGAACGACAGGTCGCCCGCCTCGATCTGGTCACGATCCGCGCCGATATCGCTGGCGAAGGCTTCTTCGATCACCTCGGACGGCAGTTCGCCGGATTGGTCCTGTGTGACGGTGGCGGTGCCCAGAGCATAGGCGCTTTCCTCTGCGATCTGTTCGAGCGTGGCGCCCCCCGCGATCAGTTCCTCGACCCGCAGGCTTTCGGAGATCACGATCTCCTCCGCCTCGGCGAGGGCGAGACGCTGCCGCAGGTCATCGCGCGCATCCTCGAAGGCGGTTTCGCTGGCCGGGATGATCGCGTTGATCGAAAACAGGGTCGGGCCCAGATCGGTCGTGACAGGGCCGACGATGCCGGTCGCATCCGGTCCGAAGACCGCCGCGCGGGCGGAGCGGGCAAGCTGGGTTTCGCTGATCAGGCCGAGCGAGATGTCGCCGCGCTGCAATCCCCGCTCCACCGCCAGATCGCCGAGTGTCGTCTGACCGCTCTCGATCGCCTCAAGCGCGGTTTGCGCTGCGGCCTCGTCGGAAAATGCCAGACGATCCACGATACGGCGCTGGGGCACCTGAAATTCCTGAATGTCCCGCTCATATTCGGCGCGCAGGGTCTCCTCATCGAAATCCATATCCGCGGCCAGCATTTGTGGCGTCAGATAAGCGTAGGTGATGGCGCGCTGTTCCGGTGTGCGAAACCGATCGGCGTTTTCGTCCAGATAGGCTTGCAAGGCATCGTCCCCGGCCAGGTCGAGGGTCATGGGCTGCGCGGGCACCAGCACCCAGTTCACGCGGCGCTCCTCCCCCAGATAGCTGAGCAGGGCGTCCGCCGCGACCGGCGGCAGCACCGCGCCATCAGCGATCACCTCGCCCAGCAGGGCGACCGTTTCGGAATCGCGGATGATCTGCTCGAACCTCTGCGCGTTCAGACCACGCTGGTTGAGGAAGAATTGATAGTTAGCGGCATCGAACTCCCCCGATGTGCCGCCCAGACCGGGCGTTTCGAGCAGGGCGCGCTGCACGACCTGATCCGGCATGGACAGGCCCAGCCGGGTTGCCTCGTCCTTCAAGGCGGCGGCACGCAGCAATTCCCCCAGAACCTGCTGATCGACGCCCTGTGCCTGCGCCGTCTGCGCGTCGAGCCGCAGGCCGTATTGCTGCTGAATCGCGTTAACGCGGTTTTCGAACGCCAGCCGATACTCGGTCACGGTGATGTCGGTCTTGCCCACCCGCGCCACACTGGAGGCGCTGCCCCCGGTGAGGATATCGGTAAAACCGAACGCACCCAGCCCCAGGATCAGAAGGGCGATGATGATCCAACCGAAAATGCCGGATTTTTTCGAGCGCATGGTGCTGAGCATGGTGTCGCGACCCTTGTCGGTAAGAAGTTTGCGAAGTGATATGGGATGGGCTGACGATGCGCAAGCGAGCCGCCGATCTCAGAGTACCCTCACGGCGTGAAAGCGGCGAGCCGGCGTGCCATCTGCCGCAGCCCCTCTTCACCGGCATTTGCGAATGCCACGCGCAGGGTCGCCTCGGCGAAGCCATCGGTGCCCTCGGGCGCGAACATCGTCCCCGGCAATACGAGCAGCGATTGCTCCGCCACCAACCGCTGCGTCAGCAGATCGGACGTCATGTCGTAGGGGTGGCGCAGATAGGCGAAATAGGCGCCTGAACCCAGGCGCTCCCACCCGTCCAGCGTGTCAATCAACCCGTCGATCAGAACCTTGCGCGACAGGATCTCCGAACGTTCGCCGCGCAACCAATCACTCATGTGACGCAAACCGTAAAGCGCGGCCCGCTGGCCCAGTTGATTGGCACAGATCGTGACGGTATCGAGGAATTTCTCGATCTGCACCATAATGCCTGCACCTGCCGTCACCGCGCCGACACGGTGACCCGTCAGCCGGAAGGCCTTGGAGAAGGAATAGAGGTGAATCAGCGTGTCGTGCCAATCTGCATCGGTGAACAGGTCATGCGGGCTGGCGTCGCTGGAATGGAAGTCGCGATATGTCTCATCCACGATCAGGGCAAGGCCATGCCGTCGCGCCAGTTCCAGGAATGCTCGCATCAGACCTGCGGGATATTCCGCCCCCGTGGGGTTGTTCGGCGTGACCAGAACGATGGCGCACGTGTGGGCATCAATCAGGTGCTCCGCCTCCGCCACATCGGGGAACATGCGGTCGCGCACGGGCAGGGCGCGGGTCTCGATCCCGCTCATCTCCAGCCACATCTGATGATTGAAATACCACGGGGTTGGCAGAATCACGTTGTCACCTTGCCGCGCCAAAGACGCGACCGCCGCGCAAAACGCCTGATTGCAGCCCGAGGTGATGGCGACCTGATCGGATACGATCCGCCCGCCGTAATCATGTGACCACCGCTCCGCGACTGCCTCACGCAATTCCGGCAAACCCAGGACGGGACCGTAAAGATGCACGCCCGGATCGTTCATGATGATCTCGGCCATTGCCTGCCGCATCTGCGCCGGGGGCGCATCCGTCGGTGCCGCCTGGCTGAGATTCAGCAACGGACGGTCGAGCGGAAATGTGCGCCCCGCGATCCATTCGCGCGCCCGCATGACAGGAGGGGAGAAGGTAGCGGCGAGGTGCGGGTTCGTGGTGATCGTGTTCATGCGCGGACGGTGCCGCGCGGCTGTCTGCGATGCAAGCCACTTGACGCGCACCGCCCACCCCTCCAAGTGGGGCGCATGGCACAACCTCCGATCCTCACCCTCTCCGACATCGCGCTGACCTTCGGCGGCGATCCCCTGTTCACGCAAGCCGCATTGATCGTGCAGCCGGGCGACCGCGTCTGTCTGGTCGGGCGCAACGGTTCCGGCAAATCCACGCTGATGAAGATCATGGCGGGCATGATCGAACCCGATGCCGGTCAGCGGTTCCTGCGCCCCGGAATGCAGGTCAGCTATATGGATCAGGACCCTGATTTCACCGGCTACGACACGCTGGGCGATTTCGCGATGGAGGGGTTGGAGCTTGGCATGGAATGGAAGGTCTACGCCGCTGCCGAGGGCCTGAAACTGGCGCTGGAGCGTGATCCGGCGCAGGCATCGGGGGGGGAGCGGCGCCGGGCCGCGTTGGCAAAACTGCTTGCCGCTGAACCCGATCTGATGCTGCTGGACGAACCGACCAACCACCTCGACATTCAGGCGATCGGTTGGCTTGAGGAACATCTGAAGGCTACGCGGTCGGCGTTCGTCATGATCTCACACGACAGGACGTTCCTGCGCGAACTGACTCGCGCAACCCTGTGGGTTGACCGGGGCGTGGTGCGACGTCTGGAAAGCGGCTTCGAAGCCTTCGAGGATTGGCGCGACAAGACCTTCGAGGAGGAGGACATGCAGCGCCACAAACTTAACCGCCTCATCAAGGAGGAGGCCCGGTGGGCGGTCGAGGGTATTTCGGCAAGACGCAAACGAAATCAAGGGCGTGTGCGGCGTCTTGGCGAACTGCGCGACGAACGGTCGAGCCAGATTCGACGGCAGGGCACGGCCGCGATGGGGTTCAAGGCTGGATCGAAATCCGGCCGTCTGGTTGTCGAGGCCACCGATGTCACGAAGGTGTTCGGCGACACCGTGATCGTCGAGGATTTTTCAATCCGGGTGATGCGCGGGGAGCGTCTGGCGCTGGTGGGCCCGAACGGCGCCGGAAAAACATCGCTTCTCAAGCTGTTGATCGGCCAGGAAAAGCCCGACTCCGGCACCATCAAGATCGGCACCGGGCTGGACGCCGTGGTGTTCGATCAGAATCGCGCGGCGCTGGACCCGGATGCGAGCCTTTGGGAAAGTCTTGCGGGCGATCCTCTGCTGGGGGTGTCTGGCCGTTCGGATCAGGTGATGGTGCGGGGTGTTGCCCGACATGTCGTGGGCTACCTCAAGGATTTTCTGTTTGACGATCAACAGGTCAGATCACCCGTTCGCGCCCTGTCCGGGGGGGAGAAGGCGCGTCTGCTGCTGGCCAAGCTGATGGCGCGTGAGAGCAATCTGCTGATCCTCGATGAGCCGACCAACGATCTGGACGTGGAGACGCTGGATCTGTTGCAGGAGCTTGTAACCGATTACGATGGCACGGTTATCCTGGTGTCCCACGACCGCGATTTTCTGGACCGGGTGGCGACCACGACGGTTCTGATGCAAGGCGGCGGACGCACCACGATCTATGCCGGCGGCTGGTCCGATATTGCGGCACAGGGCGGCGATACCGACGAAAACGAGATGACTGCGGTGCGCCAGTCAAGCGGCGGCGGTGCAGCGCAGCAAACCACTCAAACGCCGCCGAAATCCACCGCCGCGCCCGCCGGAAACCCGGTGAAGATCGCGGCGCTGGAGGCGGAGATGGAAACCCTTCAGGCAGAGATCGCGAAGCTGGAAACCTTCCTCGCCGATCCCGACCTCTACGCGAAATCCCCCGCCAAGTTCGACAAGGCGACGGCGGGGCTGATGCAACGGCAGGAGAAGCTGGCGAAGGTCGAGGAGACCTGGCTGGAGCTTTCCGAGGGCTGACCTCAGTTAAAGACGAACGCGACCTGCGAGGTGGTCCCGGCGACGGGGCCATCATGGACTAGGGTCGTGCCGCGCGCGGTGCAGCTAAGATCTGTGATGACGCCATCGGGCGCAGTCAACTCCCCCGGGGTGGAGAAGAAAACCCGCTCGCCGGACACCATGGCGTGACATCTCTCCCCGGTCAGGATGCCGTTGCGCGCGGAGGCGGTGACGGTGATCGTCGTGTCCTCGGCCAAGGTCGGCTGCGCCTCCGAGATCAGGGGGCCACGGTCGAAGGTGGCTTCGTCGCCGGGGGCGGTGCAGGCGGCGAGGAGGAGGAGGGGCAACGCAAAAATCTTGTTCATGGCGGACATTCCTAATTAAGTGATTCTGCCTGATGCAGGATAAGGTGGGAGCGATGGATCAACCGCGATTAAGTTCAGAAAATCACAATCCATCCATGGCCGCCATAGCCGGGCGAGGCCGAACCCTCCAAGAGGGCTTTGCTCCCGCCCCGAAATCTGGCGTGCTCCTGCGTAGCCATGCCAAACGGGGCTTCTAGACATCCACATCCTCCACGAACCGGGCGTTCTCCTGAATGTATTGAAACCTCAATTCCGGTTTCTTGCCCATCAGGCGCTCGACCAAGCCGCCGGTTTCGCCGGGGGCGTCTTCGTCCACCGTGACCTTGATCAAGGTGCGCTTGGTCGGGTCCATTGTGGTTTCCTTGAGGTCCTTGGCGTCCATTTCCCCCAGACCCTTGAAGCGTGAGATGTCGATCTTGCCGCGGCCGCCCAGGCCCTTGGCCAGCAGGGCGTCCTTTTCCGCATCGTCATGCGCGTAAACGCTGATCGCGCCCTGTTTCAGTCGGTAGAGGGGCGGGGCCGCGAGGTAGAGGTGCCCGGCGTCGATCAGGGGCCGCATCTGGGTAAAGAAGAACGTCATGAGCAGCGCCGCGATATGCGCGCCGTCTACGTCCGCGTCGGTCATGATGATGATCTTGTCGTAGCGCAGATCGTCCAGCCGGAACTTGGTGCCCATGCCGGTGCCGAGTGCCTGACCCAGATCGTTGATTTCCTGATTCGAGGTGAGTTTGGCCGAGGCAGCACCGAGCACGTTGAGGATCTTGCCCCGCAGCGGCAGCAGGGCCTGCGTCTTGCGATTGCGGGCCATCTTGGCGGACCCGCCGGCGCTGTCGCCCTCCACCAGAAACAGCTCGGTCCCCTCACGCGTGGCGGTGGAGCAATCCACCAGTTTGCCCGGCAGGCGCAGTTTCTTGGTCGCGGTCTTGCGCGCGGTCTCCTTCTCCGCCCGGCGGCGCAGACGCTCCTCGGCCTTGAGCACGAGGTAGTCGAGGATCGCGCCAGCCGATTTGGGATCGGCGGCCAGCCACGTGTCGAAACGGTCGCGGATCGCGGTTTCGACCAGCCGCTGTGCATCGGTCGTGGCGAGGCGGTCCTTGGTCTGACCAACAAATTCCGGCTCCGCGATGAAGACGGAGATCAGGGAGGACGCCCCCGCCATCACATCGTCGCGGGTGATCTGCGCGGCCTTGCGGTTCTGGGCAAGTTCGCCATAGGCGCGGATGCCCTTGGTCAGCGCATTCCAGAAGCCGCTGACATGGGTGCCGCCCTCGGGCGTGGGGACTGTGTTGCAGTAGGACGACATGAAGGCGTCCCGCGCCGGGGTCCAGTGGATTGCCCACTCGACGGAGCCGGGCAGGTTGAAACGCTCGCCGAAATCCACCTTGCCTGCGAAGGGTTTTTCCGCATAGGTCACAACGCCTTCAAGGATTTCCTTGAGGTAGTCCGCCAGCCCACCGGGAAACTTGAACGTCGCCTCGGCGGGCACGCCGTCAGCCTGAATGGCGGTTTTCCAGCGGATCTCGACGCCTGAGAACAGGTACGCCTTGGACCGCACCATCTTGAGCAATCGGGCGGGTTTGAAGCGGGCGGCGGTGCCGAAGATTTCCGCGTCGGGATGGAAGGTCACGGTGGTGCCGCGCCGGTTGGGGGCGGCACCGACCTTGGCCACCGGACCCTGCGGAATCCCGCGTGAGAAATCCTGCGCGTAAAGCTCCTTGTTGCGGGCAACCTCGACCCGGACGTGATCGGACAGCGCGTTGACCACCGAAATGCCGACGCCGTGCAGACCGCCCGAGGTCTGGTACGCCTTGCCCGAGAATTTACCCCCCGCGTGCAGGGTGCACAGGATCACCTCCAGCGCGGATTTGTCGGGAAAACGGGGATGCGGGTCGATGGGAATGCCGCGCCCGTTGTCGCGGATGGTGACGGAATGATCGGCGTTCAATTCCACCTCGATCCGGGTGGCGTGACCGGCGACAGCTTCGTCCATCGAGTTGTCGAGCACCTCTGCCACCAGATGGTGCAAGGCCCGCTCATCCGTGCCGCCGATATACATGCCGGGGCGTTTGCGCACCGGTTCCAGCCCCTCCAACACTTCGATGGAGGAGGCGTCGTAGCTTTGCTCGGCAGCGTCTTTGAATAGATCGTTTGGCAAGGGTGGTCCCCGAGTCTGGTGTTGTGCTCGGCCCCATTAGACCAGATGTGGGGGGCGGGGGTAAGGGGGCCTGCGTGGTTTCACGACAGGTCGGGTGAGGGCCTGCCCCAGCCACGAATTCGGGGCCGCCACGGGCCCGGTTTGCCATTCCATCAAGTTTGCCATTCCATCAAGCCAGTGGATGTTTCTCCAACACCAGGGCCCGCAGACGTTCGTCCAGCACATGGGTGTAGATTTCGGTCGTGGAAATGTCGGCGTGGCCCAGCAGCATCTGGATCGCCCGCAGATCGGCGCCACCTTGCAACAGGTGCGTCGCGAAGGCGTGGCGCAGTTTGTGCGGGCTGACCTTCTCGGGGTTGAGGCCGGCCTGCGCTGCGATTTGCTTGAGCGTCAGAAAAAAGCTCACGCGGGTCAGATGACCGGATTTCCCGCGTGAGGGAAACAGAAACCGGGCGGGGGGTGTGCCACGGGGGCGGGCCTCCTCGATCCGGTCGTGTTCGGTCAACCATGCGGCGAGGGCATCATGCGCATCTGCCGAGAGGGGGACCATGCGGTCGCGCCCGCCCTTGCCCCGGATCAGGATCATGCGTGGGCGACCGCGCGCCGCGGCGACCGGCAGGCTGACCAGTTCGCTGACACGCAGACCCGTGGCGTAGAGCATTTGCATCAGGCAGGTATTGCGCAAGCGGTCAGTTTCGGTGCGCCCGACCTGTGGCGCGGCGGCGAGCAGGGCGTCCACCTCCGCCATGGTCAGGGAGCCGGGAACGCGCTTTGCCTTGGCTGGCCCCCGGATCAGGGCGGCGGGATCATCGCTGCGATACCCCTCGACAAAGGCGAAGCGGTAGAATTGCCGCAACGCGCTGAGCCTGCGGGCACGGGTGGCGGTGGCCATGCCCTGGGAGTCCAGCGCGCTCAGGAAGGCTTCGATATCGGCGCGGGTGGCCTCCTCGACCGGGACGCGATCCTTCTGAAAATCCATGAACAGGCGGATGTCGCGGGTATAGGCGGACAGAGTATTGGTCGCGGCGTCCTGCTCCGCCCGGATCGTATCGAGAAAGGCGCGAAGCCAACCCTCGGCTGTGCCGGTATGGCTCATCCCCGATCCCCGAGGAACAACGTCTCGACCGCGATGGCACGGGCCAATCGGTCCTGCCCGGCGCGGCGCAGCAGGATCAGCGCGCGGCGCAGGTCGTCCGTCTCGACCATCGTGCCCGCGTCCAGAATGCGCAGCGCGTCGAGCAGCCGACTGCCGATGGCACCGGGGGCGATGGGATCTTCGATGGCTGTGTCAAACGCATCGTAGATCGCGCGGGAGAGGATGTCGCGATCGTGGCGCGGCGGTTCGTCCGGCATGGGCGCGGGCGGCGTCATCTGAATCGCATAGGCCACGCGGTCGACATAGGGGGCGGGATCCGGCATCCACGCGCGCGCGCCCGCGCTGCGTCCGTCCAGCAGCATGTAATGGGCAACCAGGTCGTCGGCCTCGCCCACCGGAATTGCACCCAGAGCGGAGCCGTATTCCCGTGCCGCCGCTGCCCGCAGGCCAAGGGGGGCAAGCAGGCTGTCCATCTCATGCAGGGCGGCGAGCACGGTTTCGGTGTCGTTCGACCGCAGCGCCGCATCGAAATCCTGCACGGCCTGCGCGCGGCCCCAGATGCCCCCCGAAGCTGCCGGAGAACCCGCCCGGTAGGCGGAGAACAACACCGAGGGCGGCAGGACTCCGCCCCGCGCCAGCGCCTCCGCCGCGGCCATTCGGGCCCGCAAGGTTCGGTTTCCCGTCAGATCACCATCCATCCAGGCCAAAGGCAGCGGACCGGGAGCGCGGACCTGTCCCGTACTTTCGCGCAGGGCGAAGGCAAGGGCGGTCATCGGTTCGGGCAGGGGCAGTTCGGTCGTGGGGGGAAATGCCTCACTGTCGAGAAACCAATGCAGGTGATCGGCCATGACGGGGTCGAACTGATCCAGCGCCACGGCGGTATCCAGTGTCAGTTTCGCCAGCGGCCACTCCCCATGCCGAGCCTTGCACCAGATGGTATGGGCCAGACCAGGAGACAGGCCGGGACGCGCGGCAAGGCGCGCGCAGGCCGGGGCGGACCGGTTGGTCAGGGCCGCGACATCCAGCGCCAGAGCCACGATCTCCGCATCGCTGGCAGTTACGGGCGCGCGGGCCAGCATCGCCTCCGCCGCGTCCAGGCTGCCAAGTTCGAGCAAGGCCTCGATCCGCGCGGCGAGCACGTCACCGGTGTCCCCCTCAGGCGGGATCGCCTCGGCCAGCAACAGACGCTCGAACAAGGCGCGGGCGCTGGGGGTTCCGGTGCCCTTGACGGCACGAATATCGTGCACCACGCGCGACGAGGTGCTGGACGACCACAGATCGGTCGGAAGGCCCGTGGCCCGCGACGGCAGCAGACCCAGCGCGGTGCCGTCGATCCCAGGCAGGATCTGTTGATCCACACCCGCCCCGGTCTGAGGTCCGGCTTCCTGCGCCATCAGCGGCGGAGCCAGGGTAAGTGATCCGACGATCGCAACGACCGCGCCGACGCGCATCGTCACGATCTGTCTTGCAGGTCGATTTGAAGTTCCACCGGCGCAGTGGGCGCGGCGGGCGGTACGATCACGGAATAGACCGCGAATCCCGCGACGATCAGCAATAGCAGTACGATAAGGTAGAAAATGACTTTGCCCATGGGGCCCCCGCCTGTGTGCAACATGACCGGACTTCGCGTTGTGCCTTGCCCGGACGCCTCATTTTTGACAGATGCTAACGCGATGGCGCGGCAGGGTCCAGCAGGCCCGGCCGGTCGAGGTGGCATAGTAGAGGGGGTCAGCGTGATGAACGAAGTCGTGGACCCGGCGCCCGGACGCTCGATCGTGTTGATCGGTCTGATGGGTGCGGGCAAGACCAGCGTGGGCAAGCGACTGGCCGCCCGGCTGGGCAGGCCCTTCGTGGATTCCGACCATGAAATCGAGGAAGCTGCGGGGCAGGACATCCCCTCGATCTTCGCCACCCTGGGCGAGGGCGCGTTCCGCGACGGTGAACGGCGGGTAATCGCGCGGCTGTTGACCGGCGCGCCCAAGGTTATCGCCACCGGCGGCGGTGCCTGGATGAACGAGCAGACCCGCGCCGCCATCGAAAAGGATGCACTGTCCGTCTGGCTGGACGCGAAGCTGAACACGTTGCACGCGCGGGTCGCGGGCAAGCCTGGACGGCCCCTGCTGGACGGGCAGGACGCAAAGCAGGTGCTGGAACGGCTGATCGCGCAACGCTATCCGCTCTATGAACAGGCGGACGTGCGCGTGCTGTCCACAGCAGGCGCAAATCATGAAACGATGGTGGACCGCATCCTGCGCGCCATAGAGCAGGAGCAAGAAAAATGAGCAATGTTATCAATCCTTCGACAGAGGTTGTTAATGTGGGTCTGGGCGCGCGCAGCTACGATATCGTCATTGGTCCCGGTCTGCTGGATGATGCGGCGCAGCGGATTGGCGCGCTGCTCCCCCGCCCGCGCATTTCGATCGTGACGGAGGAGCGGGTCGCGGGCCTGCATCTTGACGCCTTGCAAACCGCGCTGACTGGCGCGGGGATCGAAAGCGACGCGCTGATCCTGCCGCCGGGTGAGACGACGAAGAACTGGGCCAATCTGGAACGCACCGTCGAATGGCTGCTGGAACGCAAGGTGGAGCGCGACGATCTGGTTCTGGCGTTCGGCGGCGGGGTGATTGGTGATCTGGCGGGCTTTGCCGCGTCGATCCTGCGGCGGGGCGTCGGCTTCGTTCAGGTGCCCACCAGCCTGCTGGCGCAGGTGGACAGCGCGGTTGGCGGCAAGACCGGCATCAATTCCGTGCGGGGCAAGAACCTGATCGGTGCCTTTCACCAGCCCCATCTGGTCATTGCGGACATGGATCTGTTGGGAACGTTGCCGCCGCGCGATTTCCTCGCCGGTTATGGCGAGGTGGTGAAATACGGTCTGCTGGGCGATGCCGGTTTCTTTGACTGGTTGGAGCAGAATGCCCCCGCGATGGCACGGGGCGATGTCACCGCTCGCGCATATGCCGTGCGCAGGTCGTGTGAGATGAAGGCCGGGATTGTCGCGCGGGATGAGGAGGAGCGGGGCGAGCGGGCCTTGCTCAACCTCGGCCATACCTTCGGCCACGCGCTGGAGGCCGCGACCGGCTATTCCGACCGCTTGCTGCATGGCGAAGGCGTGGCGATCGGCTGTGCGCTTGCGTTCCAGTTATCGGCCCGGTTGGGTCTGTGCGCGCAGGAGGATCCCAGCCGGGTGGCCGCGCATCTGCGCGCGATGGGCATGAAGACAACCCTGTCGGATATTGCGGGCGATTTGCCGGATGCGGACGGTCTGATCGACCTGATGGCACAGGACAAGAAGGTCCGTGACGGTCAGGTGACCTTCATTCTGGCACGCGCAATAGGTGAGGCCTTTGTGGCAAATGGTGTCGATATGGCGGTCGTGCGCTCCCTGCTGGTCGAGGAACTGGCCGCGCGGGCCGTCTAGCTTTCAGACAACCCAAGCATCCCGGATCGAGAGAAATCCGCCAGATGTTATCCGGCGGTGCGCTGCCGTGCACGAACCGCACCCGAGGCCAGCAGAACTCCGGTGGCCACGACCGCGATGCCAAATGCCTTGGCCGGGCCCAGCTGTTCCCCCAGAAACACCCAACCGCCAACCGCCGCCATGACCGGAACCAACGCCGCGCAGGCGGCGACCTTGCTGGGCGCGATCCGCGACAGGGCGTAGCCATAGGTCATCGTGGACACGAACCCGCTGAGCACGCCCTGCATCACCACCTGCAACGCCAAGGTCGAGGGCGGGGTTGCCGGAATGCGGCTGGGCATCACCAGCAACAACAGCAAGAACGCCAGCGACGACCAGAAACAGATCATCGCCGCCGCATCCACCGGTTTGATGTTGCTGCGTTTGTACGCGACGGTATAGCAGGCCCACAAAATCGCGGCGAGCGAGAACAGCAGATGCCCCGGCCACGCCCCGCCGCCGGCATTGTGCACGATGTCCCATCCCCCGATGCCCAATGCGCCCGCGAGGATCATCGCGAAACCCGCGATCCGCATTCGTGAGAACCGCTCCCCCAGCAGAAAGAACGACAGCACCGCCACATGAAACGGAAGCATCGAGGGCGCGAAGACGCCGCTGTCCGCAACCGGCGCATAACGCATTCCCCAACTGAGCAGGAAGACGAATGCGAATCCGCCGGTCAGGGCGATGGTGACGATCTCGATTGGCCTCGCCCCGGGGGGCAGGGGTGAGCGGCGCAGCCAGATCGGGGCGAACAGCAGTGCGGCCGGAACGAAGCGCAGCAACCCCACATCCACCGGGCCGAGCTGCGCCGTCGCCGCCGCCCGTGTGACGATCAGAAAGCTGGCCCAGATCATCATCGTCACCGCGACAGCAGCCCAAGCGAGAACGGTCTCGTTCACTCTGCGCGGCGGTTTCGGCGCGATATTGGTGGGATACGAGACCGTCAAACCGAGCAGCTGGCCCCGCCCAGCACGCAGAACTTCGCACAATGCGGATGGTTCAGTTTTACCGGACGTTCCGCTTCCTCCAAAGTCGTGCCCAACTCGAATTCCGGCGAATAGGGCAGCAGCGTACAGGCCAGCACGGCAGGGCTGTCCGCGCCCTTGCGCTTGACCACCATGCGGCTGGACGAGCACATCACATCGTGTGGGGATTTGTTCAGGATACGCCAGCAGGAGGTCGTGATCTCCGGCACGTCGGCCTGTGCGTCCATTTCGGGAAACAGCACGGTCTGACCGGGATCCGCCGCGTCGATGGGGAAGCGTTCCACATCGAACAGAGCGGCATAGCCGGCGCGACTGTCCGCTTCGCTATCGCCCCAAAGGGTGCGACCGGCGACGGCCATCGCGAATCCTTCGTCGCGCAGCCAGCGCATTCCCTCCAGCGTCACGGCATAGGCACCTTTGCCGCGCTCCTCGTCATGCATCTCCGCCCGGAAATGATCGAGCGAGACCCGCATGGTCAGCTTGCCGGGATAGGCATCGCGCAGTTCGCGCAACCCCTCCTGAACGCGGGGGCGCATCATCGGGCGCATGGCGTTGGTCAGGATCAGAACCTCGAACCCGGCGGACAGCGCGCGGCGCGTCATCTCGATCATCTGGGGGTTCATGAATGGCTCACCCCCGGTGAAGGCGATTTCGTGCACGGACCACTTGCGCTCGACGATCTGGTCCAGATAGGCGCTCACCTCATCCGCGGTGATATATTCCAGCCGGTCGTTCGTGGGGGAGCTTTCGATGTAGCAGTTCACGCATTCGATATTGCACAGCGTCCCGGTGTTGAACCACAACGTCTCCGCCTTCATCAGTGGCACTTCGGCACGGGTTTCGCCCTTGGCCGTAATGTCGGGATCGGAAAATTTCGTGGGGGCCAGCGGCGCGGCGATATGCGTATTCAAAGATCAGTTCCTCACCTGTTTCACCGGATCTGGCTTGCATGACCTAGCTTGAACAGCGCCCGTTTGCCAGACAGTCTGGATCACAACTTGATGTGGAAGGGCCGTCTTAATGTGGAGCGAAGGGGCGATGCGGGCAATCATAATCGGCGCGACCAGTGGAATTGGTCAGGAAATGGCACGTCAGATGCTGGCCGAAGGCTGGCACGTTGGCATTACAGGCCGCCGGATCGACCGGCTGGAATCGCTCGCCCGCGCGCATCCCGGCAAAGTCGAGGTGCAGCGCATGGATGTAACCGACCCCGAAGCGGCCGAGGCCGGGCTGGCCGATCTGATCACGCGCATGGGCGGTGTGGACACGATCGTCCTGTCCTCGGGCGTCGGCAAGTTCAACAAGGCGCTCGATACACTGCCAGAGGTGGAGACCATCGACGTGAACGTGATCGGTTTCACGCATCTGGCCCTCGCCGCGATGCGGTACTTTCTGGGTCAGGGGGCGGGACACCTCGTCATCATCTCCTCGATCGCGTCGCGCCGGGGGGATCGGGCGGCACCGGCTTACAACGCGTCGAAGGCCTATCAGGCTCGCTATGCCGAGGGGTTGCGGAAATATGCGGTCCGCAAGGGCAGCAACATAACAGTGACCGACGTGCAACCCGGCTATGTCGATACCGCCATCGTGCAAGGCAAGGTGCCCTGGCTGCAACCGGTGGACAAGGCCGTACGCCAGATCCTGTCTGGAATGACGGCCCGCAGCAGCCGCATCGTGGTCACCCGCCGTTGGCGATACGTCGCCTGGGCTATCGAGCGTATGCCGGAGAGGCTGTGGCACAGATTGTGATCCGCACCAGCCAGCACCGCGTCCGCAAGAATACCGCGTCCACAAGAATGAAGTTGTAAGGGTGGTTTACTGGAGCGGGCGACCGGGCTCGAACCGGCGACCCTCAGCTTGGGAAGCTGATGCTCTACCAACTGAGCTACACCCGCGTTCCAGTGCAGATGGGCTACGACACGTCCGTCCGGGCGTCAAGCGTTCCTGCACATGACGCACCTCTGCGCCTCACCGCCTGATTTCTGCACAGTGGCACGAAAGGTGCATAAGGCGTTGCCAGTTCGGCGCGCGCCTGCTTTATATTGTGCAATGCAACAGCTTCGCCACCTTGCCGACAGTCCGCCCGACAGTCCGATCGTGCCGCACCAGCGGGCGCGCGGTCTTGCGCGAGTGGGCTTCGGACCAGAGGGACGGCTGACAGCCTTGCGTCAGCAGGGATCGGGCAAGGTGATGTTGCCGCGCACCCACGGCGCAATGCCGGAGGCGGTTTTCGTAAACACCTGCGGCGGAGTGACGGGCGGCGACCGCTTCCGCTGGGAAGTGTCGGTCGGGCAGGGCGCTTCGGCCACCGGAACCACGCAGGCGGCGGAGCGTCTGTATCGCGTCAGCGGCGGCCGCGGACGGATCGAGACCGTGCTGACCGCCGCTGCCGGGGCGACGCTGCACTGGCTGCCAATGGAAACGATCCTGTTCGAACACTGCGCGGTTGACCGGCGGATCGAAATCGACCTGTCAGGCGATGCGACCTTTCTGGGGGTCGAGGCGCTGGTGCTGGGCCGTGCCGCGATGGGGGAAACGCTGACCCATGCGCATTTCGCCGATCACTGGCGCATCCGGCGCGATGGCAAACTGGTTCAGGCAGAGGCCTTCCGTCTGAGCGGTGACCTGCGCGAAGTATTGTCCGGCCCCGCCACCTTGCGCGACATCCGGGCCGTCGCCACGATCATTCTGAGCGCACCGGATGCCGCCGACAGGTTGGAGCCGCTGCGCGCGCGCCTGCCTCAAACCGTAACGTGCGGGGCAAGCGCGTGGAACGGCCAGTTGATCGTTCGCCTGTACGCGGGGGACCACCGACCGCTAAAGGCCGCCTTGATCGAGATTTTGACCTGGCTGCGGGGCGCACCCCTGCCAAGGGTCTGGAATATGTGAGGACGAAATGAACCTGACCCCCCGAGAGAAAGACAAGCTGCTGATCAGTCTGGCCGCGATGGTCGCGCGCGGTCGATTGGAACGGGGCGTGAAGCTCAACCATCCTGAGGCCATCGCCCTGATCACCGATTTCGTGGTCGAGGGGGCGCGGGACGGTCGCTCGGTCGCGGATCTGATGGAGGCAGGCGCCAGCGTCGTTACCCGTGACATGTGCATGGAGGGCATCGCCGAGATGATCCATGACGTTCAGGTCGAGGCGACATTCCCTGACGGCACCAAGCTGGTGACCGTGCACCAGCCCATCCGGTAGCGCCGCCTTCGGCGAAGATATTTTGAGAAAGTGAAGGAGACCGCAATGAAATCCATCGTTCTGATACTCGCGACCCTGCCCGGTGCCGCTTTGGCACATGGGGGCTCGGTCGTTCATGCGCATCCTCACGGGGCGGAGGGACTGATCGCGGGTCTGGCCGTCATCGCGATTGCCGCCGGCCTCGCGTGGATCCGTCGATGATCCCGGGGGAAATCCTGCCTGCGTCTGGTGAGATCGAGTTGAACGCGGCGCGCGCGGTCGTCACCCTGACCGTCGCCAATACCGGCGACAGGCCCGTGCAGGTCGGCAGCCATTACCATTTCGCCGAGACCAACGCCGCGCTAGAATTCGACCGGGACGCGGCGCGCGGCCTGCGGCTGGACATTGCTGCAGGCACGGCCGTCCGGTTCGAGCCGGGGCAATCGCGCGATGTGGCGCTGGTGCCCTATGGCGGCGCGCGCAAGGTCTTTGGTTTCAATGGAAAAGTCATGGGGGCGCTGTAATGGCACTGGCTCTCGATTGTGCAAGCTCGCCGCACGCTGCGCAGGCCGGCAGTATCTTGCCCCGCGATCTTCGGCGTAGTGCCACGCTGCCTGTCCAGCGCTTGTACCGCCAACGCCCGCCCCTAGCCGCTGGGACTGTTGCAAGTCCGGCTATCTGAAGGATATTCACATGCCCACCCGCATTTCCCGCGCCGCCTATGCCGACATGTACGGTCCCACCACTGGTGACAGGGTGCGACTGGCCGATACCGACCTTATCATCGAGGTTGAGAAAGACCTGACAACCTACGGTGAGGAAGTAAAATTCGGAGGGGGTAAGGTGATCCGCGACGGCATGGGGCAGTCGCAGGCAACCCGGGCCGAGGGGTCTGCCGACACGGTCATTACCAATGCGCTGATCGTCGATCATACCGGTATCTACAAGGCGGATGTCGGCCTGCGCGAGGGGCGTATTTCCCGGATCGGCAAGGCGGGAAACCCCGACACGCAGGACGGCGTGGACATCGTCATCGGGCCAGGAACGGAGATTATCGCCGGTGAGGGACGCATCCTGACCGCGGGCGGTTTCGACAGCCATATCCACTTCATCTGTCCGCAGCAGGTTGAGGATGCGCTGCATTCCGGGATCACGACGATGCTGGGCGGCGGCACCGGGCCCGCGCACGGGACGCTTGCCACCACCTGCACCCCCGGCCCGTGGCATATCGGGCGGATGTTGCAGGCGCTCGACGGGTTGCCAATGAACTTCGGCCTGTCGGGCAAGGGCAACGCCGCCCGCCCTGATGCGCTGGTCGAAATGGTCCGGGCCGGGGCCTGCGCCCTGAAGCTGCATGAGGATTGGGGCACCACTCCGCAGGCCATCGACACCTGTCTGAGCGTGGCCGACGACATGGATGTGCAGGTGATGATCCACACCGACACCCTGAACGAGAGCGGCTTTGTCGAGAATACCCTCGCCGCCATCAAGGGCCGCACGATCCATGCCTTTCATACCGAGGGGGCCGGCGGCGGTCATGCGCCCGACATCATCAAGGTCTGCGGCCATGCGAACGTCATCCCGTCCTCCACCAATCCGACGCGGCCCTATACGGTAAACACGTTGGAGGAGCATCTGGACATGCTGATGGTCTGCCATCACCTGGACAAGAGCATTCCCGAGGACGTCGCCTTCGCCGAAAGCCGCATCAGGCGCGAGACCATCGCGGCGGAGGATATCCTGCACGACATGGGTGCGTTCTCGATCATCGCATCGGATTCGCAGGCCATGGGCCGGGTGGGTGAGGTCGCGATCCGCACTTGGCAGACGGCGGACAAGATGCGCAAACAGCGCGGTCGCTTGCCTGAGGAGACGGGCGAGAATGACAACATGCGTGTCCGTCGCTATATCGCGAAATACACCATCAACCCCGCAATCGCCCACGGCATAAGCCGCGAGATCGGCTCGGTCGAAGAGGGCAAGCGCGCCGACCTCGTGCTGTGGTCCCCCGCCTTCTTTGGCGTGAAGCCCGAAATGGTGCTGATCGGCGGCACCATTGCAATGGCGCAGATGGGCGATCCGAACGCCTCGATCCCGACGCCGCAGCCCGTCTATTCCCGCCCGATGTTCGGCGCGCTGGGGCGCGCGCAGGAGGCGGCGTCGGTGCATTTCGTCAGCGCAGCGGCGGAGCTGGACCATCTGGGATTGCGCAAGGGCACCGTGGCGGTTGAGAATACCCGCGACGGCATAGGTAAGGCGGCGATGGTCCTGAACGATTATTGCCCCGATATCGAGGTCCACCCCGAAACATACGAGGTGCGCGCGGACGGGGAGTTGCTGACGTGCGAACCCGCCGAGGTTTTGCCGATGGCACAGCGGTATTTTATGTTTTGATGTTTTGATGTTCTACCTACAGACAAAAACAGCCGATGATTGGGCGCGGGGACTTGCAGATCCGACCAGGCAGTGGCGAAAAGGATTTTCGGCGCGATCACTCGCATTCTGCTGGGAGAGCGAACCGGCTTTACCCCCGGAGTTTGCTGCCCATTTCGGATCGGATGCGACCTTGGTTCTTGGCCTGCCGGAGCATAGTGTGGAGATGCCGGGGCGTGGAAAGGCAAGCCAGACCGACCTGTTTTGCCTGATCTCTGATCAAGAGGGGCTGTGGACTGTCGCCATAGAAGGCAAGGTCGAGGAACCGTTCGGGCCCACTGTAGGTGACTGGCTGTCTGGTGGTGGGCAGAACCGCCGTGATCGGATCGAAGGTATCGCGGCAGAACTGGGAATGCAGGTATACCCTGAGTTGCGCTACCAACTGTATCATCGCGCTGCATCCGCAGTGCTGGAGGCTCGACGGTTCCGCGCACGGAATGCAGCGATGATCGTACATTCCTTTTCTCAAGCCGAAACATGGCGATCCGATTTCAATTTATTTGCTCAGGCTCTTGGTGCTGCGCCGGATACGCTGACGCCATTTGGAATCCGGCTAAGACTTGGTTGGGCAACCGGCAATGAAACCTATTTGGAATATTAACATGCGCGCCACCCACCTCACCCATTCCCATGACACACCTGCCGACACGCTGACCCTCGCCTATGACGACCGGTATCGGCGGCGGATGTCGATGTGTTCGGACAACGGCCTGTCCTTTCTGCTCGATCTCGCGGAGGCGCAGGACATGCGGCCCGGTGACAGCCTCGTGCTCGACGATGGGCGGACAATTCGCATCGTCGCCGCCGATGAGCCATTGATGGAGGCGGTTCCGGACGAACCGGCGTACCTGCCGCGTGTGGCCTGGCATGTGGGCAACCGGCATCTGACGTGTCAGATCCTCGATGATCGGCTGGTATTGCGCGCGGACAAGGTGATCGGGCACATGCTCGAACATCTGGGCTGCACGGTCACGTTCCGCGACGGTCCCTTTACCCCTGAAGGCGGCGCCTACGGTCAGGGCCGCACCCATAGCCACGAGCATTGACGAGATGATATTTGAAAAGAACCGCCGTAACGCCTCGGCTGATCACAGGCGGATGCATGCGCTCTATGAAATCGCAATCACGATTGCTGATTTTCTGGCGGCGATATCCTTCGTGATCGGCTCGATCCTGTTCTTTTCCGAGTCGACGCAAACCGTGGGCACGTGGTTCTTCCTGCTCGGCTCCATCATGTTTTTCGTCAGCCCGTCGATCAAGGTGATGCGTGAGATCAAGCTTGCCAGCATGGGTGATGTCGACGATCTGGCTAAGCGGTTCGAGAGGGAATGATGCGAGACGTACAGCTGCTGCATCAATGGTTGTCTCCCGGCTATCCGTCCGGCGCGTTCGCTTGGTCGCACGGCCTGGACCGGCTGATCGACGATGGAGAGATTCTGGATGCGGCAGGTCTTGAGGCCTGGCTGTCCGGCGTCCTTCGCAACGGCTCCGGCTGGAGCGATGCGGTCCTGCTGGCCAACGCCTATCATCACCCCGAGCGAGCCGATGAAGTCGCGGAATTGGCTGCGGCGCTGGCCCCGTCGCGCGAACGCTACGCGGAGACGATGGACCAGGGCACAGCCTTCGCGCGGGTGAATGCGGCGGTTCTGGGCGGCGGCGATGCACCCTGCGCCTATCCCGTCGCTCTGGGCCTTGCGGCGGCGCGAGAAGGTGTGGCGCTGGATCTGACGCTTACGCTCTACCTTCAGGCCCTCATCGCCAATCTGGTCAGCGCGGCAGTTCGCGCCGTGCCGCTGGGGCAAACCGATGGACAACGCGTGATATCCTTGCTCGCCGGTCTTTGCCGCGAAACAGCCGAAGCCGCGTGCACCGCCGATCTGGGTGATATCGGGGGCGCGATGATCCGGGCTGACATGGCCTCGATCCACCACGAGACGCAATATTCGCGGATGTTTCGATCCTGATAAATCATTATAAAACAATTATTTAAGATACATAATTCACGAGGAGCAATAACATGAAATCGAAGAACGGACCGCTGCGCGTGGGATTGGGCGGTCCTGTCGGGGCCGGCAAGACCGCGTTGATGGAAAAGCTATGCAAGGCGATGGCCGGCACCTATTCCGTCGCGGCGATCACCAACGACATCTACACACGTGAGGACGCCGAATTCCTGATGCGCGCACAGGCGCTGCCATTGGAACGCATCCTGGGGGTGGAGACCGGGGGCTGCCCACACACCGCCATTCGCGAAGATTGTTCGATCAATCTCAACGCTATCGACACGATGGTGGGCAAGTTTCCCGACCTCGATCTGGTGCTGATCGAAAGCGGCGGCGACAACCTGTCGGCTACATTCTCACCCGAGCTGGCGGACATCACGATCTATGTCATCGACGTCTGCGCCGGGGACAAGATCCCGCGCAAGGGCGGGCCGGGCATCACGCGGGCGGATCTGCTGGTCATCAACAAGATCGACCTGGCCCCGCATGTCGGCGCATCGCTGGAGGTGATGGCCCGCGATGCCGAAATCCAGCGCGGCACCCGCCCGACCGTTTTCACCAATGTGAAATCCGGCGATGGCGTGGCGGATATCGTCAGGTTCATCGAAACCACCGGCGGGCTATAGCGCCGGGGCCTTCTTCACCGAGCCTGCGCGCCGGGATGCCTCAGTCCTTCTCCTGACCGTCCATCTGCTTCTTGACCAGGGTGGAGCGCAGATCGTGCATCGCCAGCAGCAAACGATTGGCGACGGCCTCGACATCGGCGGGTTCCGCGCGGGACTGGAACCATTGCGCGGCGAAATTCATCTGGTCGATCAGACGCTCGATGTCGTCACGCTCACGCGAGAGCAGATCGGCGCGGCGCGCTTCGATCCACGCATTCATCTGCTCAATTTCCGCGTCACTGGGGATCTGCTGGCCGTGCGGCTTGATCTCACCGGACCGGATGTTGATGACGGCCAGCTGCCGCAGGTCGAGCCGCCGCTGCCGGTTTTCGGTCTCAACCCGGAAGACTGCCGCACCGTTGTCCCGGGTGCGAAAATGCAGGTCTGAAGCGCTCATTTCAGGGCCTCGCAGAACCGGGCGATACGGGTGCAGGCCTCGACAAGCGTATCGTCCGCCGCTGCATAGCTGACGCGAAAGGCGGGCGACAGGCCGAACGCCCCACCGAAGACCACGGCCACGCCCTCGCTGTCGAGCAACTCAGTCGCGAAATCCTCATCTGTTTCCAGCACCTTGCCTGACGGCGCGGTCTTGCCGATGCACCCGTCGATGGTCGGATAGACGTAGAAGGCTCCATCGGGCGTGGGGCAGTGGATTCCGTCGCACGCATTCAGCATCCGCACCACCAGATCGCGCCGGCGTTGGAAGGCGTCGCGGCTCATCTCGATGTAATCCTGCGGGCCGTTCAACGCCTCCACCGCGGCCCACTGGCTGATCGAACAGGGGTTCGAGGTCGATTGGCTTTGAATCTTGCGCATTGCCGCGATCAATTCGACAGCGCCGGCTGCATAGCCGATGCGCCAGCCGGTCATGGCATAGGCCTTGGATACGCCGTTGCAGGTCAGGGTCCGGTCATAGAGTTTCGGTTCCACCTCGGCGGGCGTGCAGAACTCGAAACCGTCAAAGGCGATATGCTCGTACATGTCATCGGACATGATCCAGACATGCGGGTGGCGCAGCAGCACATCCGTCAGCGCCTTTAGCTGTTCGCGGCTATACCCCGCGCCCGAGGGGTTCGAGGGGGAGTTGAAGATGAACCACTTCGTCCGGGGGGTGATCGCGGCCTCCAACTGTTCGGGCGTGATGCGAAACCCCTGATCGGCGGAGCCTTCGACGATCACCGGGTTGCCCCCGGCGAGCAGCACCATGTCGGGATAGCTGACCCAGTAGGGCGCGGGAATCAGCACCTCATCGCCCTCGTTCAGCGTGGCGACCAGCGCGTTATAGAGCGTCTGCTTGCCCCCTGCGCCGACGCTGATCTGGTTCGGCTGATAGCTCAGGCCGTTTTCGCGGCGAAACTTGTCACAGATTGCCTGTTTTAGCTCAGGGATGCCGTCGGGCGCGGTATAGCGTGTCTTGCCCGCGTCTATCGCGGCCTTGGCGGCGTCGCGGATGTTTTCGGGGGTGTCGAAATCCGGCTCCCCGGCGCTGAGGCCGATGACATCACGACCCTCAGCCTTCAACTCGGCCGCGCGGGTCGTCACCGCGATCGTGGGAGAAGGCTTCACACGGGACAGGCTGTCGGCGAGGAATGGCATTCTCTGCTCCTTTGAATTCAATACGTCAAACACCTGACGTATTGCGCCACACAGATCAAGGATCGCATCCTCGGCCGCGAAACCGAAGCCACTTAAACCCAAGCTGAATTCGGGGGGCGACAAATGGTTCGGGCGCTCTAAGCTGCGGCAAGACCGGACGAGAGGAAACAGACATGCACGATCAAGAGTTGGGCGGAACGGACAACTATTTTCACGAAGACATGGCGACCTTCGGTGACCGGCTGGCCGCTGCGCGCGAAAATCTGGGGTTGGAGCAGGCGCAACTGGCCCGAAAGCTGGGCGTGAAGGCCAGCACCATCGCCAATTGGGAGGATGACCGCTCGGAGCCCCGCGCGAACCGCGCCACCACGCTCGCCGGGCTTCTGGGGGTCAGCATCAAATGGTTGTTGAGCGGGCAGGGCGACGGCCCCAGCATCGTCACTGACGAGGATTCCGATACGGCGGATGCACTGGCGCTGATGGCTGAAATGCGCCGCATTCGCGGTCAGCAGGCCAGGCTGGCAGACCAGCTCGGCGTGGTGGAAAAACGCTTGCGCGCGATCCTGGGGTGAAGGCTTTGGGCAATGATCGGCGCTTGCCAGTGCCGAGTGGCTTTGTGATATAGCCACTCAAAGCGCTTTAACAGGATTGGGGACTCTCATGCCCATCGGTGTGGATTACGGCGGGACGAAGATCGAGGCGATCGCCATCGCGCCCGACGGGCAGGAACTGTCCCGCAGGCGTATCGCCACGCCTCGGCACGACTATGCCGGCTCCCTCACCGCCATCGCCCGGATCGTGGCTGAGGTGAAGGAGCTGTCGGGTCTGCACGCGGAGCCTGTGGGCATCGGCATTCCGGGTGCCGTCGGCGCGGATGGCAAAGTGTTCAACGGCAATTCCACATGGCTGATCGGACGGGAGCTTGCGTCCGACTTGCAAGGGCTGATGGGTTGCGTCGTGCGGGTCGCGAACGATGCGAACTGTTTTGTTCTGTCCGAGGCGATCGACGGGGCCGGGCGCGGAGCGAAGATCGTCTTCGGCGCGATTCTGGGGACCGGCGTCGGGGGCGGGCTGGTGATTGACGGAAACATGGTCGAAGGGGCATCCGGCATGGCGGGCGAGTGGGGCCATTCGCCGCTGCCCATTGGCGATGTCGAGGAATTTCCCGGCCCTGAATGTTTCTGTGGTCGGCGCGGATGTGTGGAGCAGTGGCTGTCTGGACCGGGGCTGGAAGCGGATTATGCGCGCGACTGCGCAATCCCGGTCGGTACGGGCCCGCGCGTGCAGGAAATCCTCGCCCTTGCGCAAGAGGGAGAGGCGCAGGCCGAGTCGGCTCTTTTGCGCCACCGTCGCAGACTTGCCCGCGCCCTGGCCGGCGTGGTCAACGTGCTGGACCCTGACGTGATCGTGCTGGGCGGCGGAGTCTCCAACCTTCCCGGACTGGCGGAGGAGCTGCCCGAGCTGATGCGCCCGCACGTCTATTCTACACATACGAACGTCGTCATGCGCCGCGCGATCTTTGGCGACAGTTCCGGTGTGCGGGGCGCCGCACGCATCGCCAGAGGAGAGGCTTTTCTATGACCGAAACACATGAAAACAGGCTGAAGCGACTGCGGATCAGATCGTGGCGCCGCGGAACCAAGGAAATGGACCTGATCCTCGGCCCCTATGCCGACGCCGATCTGGCCACGCTGCCTGTTGCACGCATCGACGATTACGAGGAGCTGCTCGAGGAAAGCGATCACGACCTGTATTCGTGGTTTTCGGGGCGTGAGGACACACCCCCCCGGCACGTGGAGATGATCTCCATCATAATGGAGGGACGCCAGTTCCGTTAAAACCTTCGTAACGAATGGCGGGCTACCTTGGTGCGAGCAGTACGATAAGGTAGTCAAGAAATGGTGATGAGCAATCTGGCGGAGTCTCCGCCCAACCCCGACGAACGGAAACTCGACGATTTTCTGGCGTCATATCTCGAAACCCTGTCGATGGTGGAACGACTGCACCGGCTGCTGCTGGATGTCATCAAGGATGAGTTCGAGCGTTTGCAGGTCATCGACATCAACTCGGTACAGGCGCTGCTGTTGTTCAATGTGGGGGCAAACGTGCTGACCGCGGGTGAGTTGAAGAGCAGGGGCTACTATCAGGGCTCGAACGTCTCGTACAACCTCAAGAAGCTGGTGGATGCAGGCTACATGCATCACGAACGTTGTATCGCGGATCGCCGTGCCGTCCGCGTTCGCCTGACCGACCGGGGGATCGAAGTGCGCAACTTGGTCTCGAGTCTTTTCGAGCGTCATGCGGAGGGTATCGTGCGTCGCGGTGTCCTGCCCGAGGGCCGGATCGACGATATCAATTCGGACTTGCGCGGGGTCGAGGCATATTGGACCGAGCAGATTCGCTACATCTATTGACTCGCATTGACTGGCCTACCGCCCATCAGCCTCCTTTTAGGCGATATATCGCTCATATCAGACGGTCGAGCGGTGAAATCCGAAGGTTTGGAGGCGTTTTATCCTTGTCATGCCTCAATTCCTGCATAAAAGCGGTTCTGCACAACGTGTCATTCTGCTAACGTAATTGTACAACCAAAGCGCGCAAAGCGTTGGGATATGGGACAGGTTTGCACACCAATGCGGGCCAAGGCAGATTGGGCATAGATGTGGCGTGGGACACGGACGGCACTCTTTCAGGTTTCGACTCCTATGAGGTAACTCTGGGCGATCAGTTGCGCGGTGAACGCGCGACGAAGGGAAAGTCGCTTCTGGATGTACAGCGAGAGCTGAGGATAAAGGCTGCCTATATCGCGGCGATCGAGAATTGTGATCTGGAGGTATTCCCAAATCGCGGATTTGTCGCGGGATATGTTCGCAGCTATGCCCGCTATCTGGGCCTGGCGCCTGAGGAAATCTATCAGCGGTTTTGTTTCCATTCCGGCTTCAACGGGGTGAATGCCGATATCCAGGGGCGCCATGTCCAGGGTCGGGCTGGCGCGACTGCACAATCCAGAGTTGTCTCGCACAAGATCGATCTGAAAAACGATCCGCTGTCGCGTGGTAAACTGTCTGGCCCCGTTGCTGAATCCGGCTTCGACTTTCGCGCTCTGCTGGGCGGCACGCTGTCGCTGCTCGTGATGGCGGGGCTGCTGGGCGGGGTCGGCTATGGCGGTTGGCGGGTCCTGCAGGAGGTTCAGCGGGTCGAACTGGCCCCCGTCTCGCAAACCCCGGTCGTCGCGGATGAGGGTGTGACCCTGGCGACCGTAACTCCAGATGAAAGCGACATCACCACACGTGCCGCGACCTCCACGGTGGAGCGGGATGCAGCGTTGGAACGTCTGTACCGACCCGAACCGCTGGTTCCGGTAATGGCCCCACGCGATGGACCCATCGCCTCCATCGATCCGGAGCAGGTCGGAAGCTTCGCCACCCGCATTACCAACGCCCCCGTTCCCGAACAGGAAACCGTCGTGGCCGCGAATATGGACGCGCTGCCGCCGAGTGCTGCGGAACTGCTGGCCTCAGTCGAAATGCCCCCGGTGCCGCCGATCGTTTCCGTGATCGCGTCGCAGGCGGCGTGGATCCGCGTCAGTCAGGCGGACGGCGCGACCTTGTTCGAAACCATTCTAGCTGCGGGTGAGAGTTACGTCGTGCCCGAGGGTGTAGACTCGCCTGAGCTGCGTGCCGGCAACTCCGGCTCGGTTTTCCTGTCCGTCGGGGATCAGCTGTTCGGGCCTTTGGGGAATGGCCCGCGTGTCGCCAAACAGGTCTCCCTGCTGGCCGAGGACATTCCGCAGGTGTGGTCTATCGCGGAACCTACGGCGGAGCAAAGCGCCGCATTGCAAGGTGCGTTGATCAGCACGGCGGAGCGTACGGCCCGCGCCACCGACTAGCGCCGCTGCTGCGGGTGACATGTGCGCCCGACATACTTATGTTCAGATCGAACCAAAGCTGATCAGGGCCCATCAGATGCAAAATCATATCCGCCCATGGCGCAATATCGACCGGCGTGTCAGCCGCAAAATCCATGTTGGATCCGTGCCTGTCGGCGGCGATGCGCCGATCAGCGTGCAAACCATGACCAACACGCTGACCCATGACGCCAAGGCGACCATCGCGCAGGTTCTGGCCTGTGCGGAGGCCGGGGCGGATATCGTGCGGGTCTCCTGCCCGGATGAGGCCAGCACGGCCGCCCTGCATGAAATCGTTCGGGAAAGCCCGGTTCCCATCGTCGCGGACATCCATTTCCATTACAAACGCGCCATTGAAGCGGCTCAGGCCGGTGCGGCCTGTCTGCGGATCAATCCCGGCAATATCGGCTCTCCCGAACGGGTGCGCGAAGTGATCAGGGCCGCGAAGGACCACGGATGCTCCATGCGCATCGGCGTCAACGCCGGCAGTCTGGAACGGCACTTGCTGGAAAAGTATGGTGAGCCGTGTCCGGATGCCATGGTCGAGAGCGGGCTGGATCACATCAAGCTGTTGCAGGACAACGATTTTCACGAATTCAAGATCAGTGTGAAGGCCTCCGACGTCTTCCTCGCCTCCGCCGCTTACATGGCCATTGCCGAGGCGACAGACGCGCCGTTGCATCTGGGCATTACCGAGGCGGGCTCGCATTACGCGGGCACCGTGAAATCCGCGATCGGCATGGGAAATCTGCTCTGGGCCGGGATCGGTGACACCATCCGTGTCAGCCTTTCGGCCGATCCGGTCGAGGAAATCAAGGCGGGCTTCGAGATACTCAAATCCCTGGGGCTGCGGCATCGGGGTGTGAACATCATTTCCTGCCCCTCCTGCGCGCGGCAGGGCTTTGACGTGATCGCCACCGTCGCGGAATTGGAGCAACGGTTGGAGCATGTCAAAACGCCTATGAGCCTGAGCATCATCGGCTGTGTCGTGAACGGACCAGGTGAGGCGCTGATGACCGATGTCGGATTTACCGGCGGTGGGAATGGTGCGGGTATGGTCTACATGGCTGGCAAGCAGGATCACAAGCAGGGGAACGCCGGGATGATCGACCATATCGTTGAGCTGGTGGAAAAGCGTGCAGTCCAGATCGAGGCTGAACGCGACGCCGCGCGCGAGGCCGCAGAGTGATCGGCAAAGTGATATTCTGGATCGCAGTCGGCGTTGTCGTCATTGGGGTGGGTGGCGTCTACATGATTCGCAACGTGTCGCACGATCCGGCCGTGTGGCATGTCGATCCGCTGACCGCCCCCACGCCCGACACGCCGAATTCCTATCGCATGGTTCCTGTGATCGAAGGCTACGAGCCGGTCACGCAGGAGCGTATCGACCGCGAATCCCCGATCTACGACGCCAATCCCGCCCTGATCTCGCAAGCGTTCGATGAGTTCGTCCTGCGCCAGCCCCGGACGGAACGGATCGCCGGAACGCCTGAAACCGGCTGGATGACCTATGTTCAGCAATCGGAGGTCATGCGGTTCCCCGACTACATTTCGGTCTTGTTCCTCGACCTCGGAAACGGGCAATCGACGGTCGCCATTTTCTCCCGCTCGCGCTACGGCCATTCCGATCTGGGCGTGAATGCGAACCGGGTGGAGCGTTGGCTGTCGTCATTGTCCTCGTTCGAGGTGGAGTAGGGCTTGACCCCGGACCGTGGGCGGGGGCACATCGCGGCATGATACCTTCTGACAAGATCGACGACATTCTGGGCCGCTTCGACTATCTCGAAGCGAAGATGTCCAGCGGGTTGAGCGGCGCCGATATGGTGGCCACCGCGCAGGAATATGCCGAATTGCGGCCCGTGGTGGAGCAAGCGCGCAGCTATCGCGCATTGCTCGATGATATCGCCGCAGCGCAGGATATGCGCGACGACCCGGAAATGCGCGCCCTTGCTGAGGAAGAACTCGGCACTTTGCAGGCAGCCTTGCCCGAGGTCGAGGCTCGTGTGCAGCGTGCCTTGTTGCCGAAGGACGCCGCCGACGCCCGCCCTGCAATTCTGGAAATCCGTGCGGGTACAGGCGGTGACGAGGCCGCGCTGTTCGCCGCCGATCTGTTCCGAATGTATCAGCGATATTGTGAGGATAACGGCTGGAAGGTCGATGTGGTCGAACAGGCCCCGACGGAGCTGGGCGGGTATAAGGAAATCGTCGCCAACATCACCGGCACCAACGTCTTTGCGCGTCTGAAGTTCGAGAGCGGCGTACATCGAGTTCAGCGGGTGCCAAGCACCGAGAGCGGCGGCCGCATACATACCTCCGCAGCGACGGTTGCCGTTCTGCCGGAGGCGCAGGATGTGGATGTCGAAATTCGGGCGGAGGATATCCGGATCGACACCATGCGGGCCAGCGGCTCCGGCGGGCAGCACGTCAACACGACGGACAGCGCCGTGCGTATCACGCATATTCCGTCGGGGATCGTCGTCACCTCGTCCGAGAAATCGCAGCATACCAACCGCGCCAAGGCGATGCAGGTCCTGCGCACACGCCTTTACGATCAGCAACGCGCGGCCGTGGATGCGGAGCGGGCGGCCGACCGCCGGGGGCAGGTCGGGTCCGGCGACAGGTCGGAGCGGATTCGCACCTACAACTTCCCGCAGGGGCGTCTGACGGATCACAGGATCAATCTGACTCTCTACAAGCTGGATCAGGTCATGCAGGGCGATTTGACGGAGGTTATCGACGCCTTGACCGCAGCGGATGAGGCGGAACGCCTGGCGGCGATGAGCGAACGTGCCTGACATCGCGACGCTCCTTCGCAACGCGGTCGAGCGTTTGCGTCATGCAGGGATCGACGATCCCGCTGGCGATGCGCGGCGATTGCTGACGCGGCATGTCGCCGGGTCGCTGGCCGGCATGATGCGCGACGAGGTTTCCATCACGGTTGCGGAGCAGTTCGACCGGGATATTTCGCGGCGCGAAACACGTGAGCCGGTGTCGCATATCCTGGGCTACCGGGAATTCTGGGGCCGGAAGTTCGCCGTTACATCTGATGTACTCGACCCGCGCCCGGATACCGAAACGCTGATCGAAGTGGCATTGCAGGGCGCGCCTCCGTGTCGCATCCTCGACCTTGGGACAGGCAGTGGTGCGATCCTCGCAACCTTGCTGGCCGAGTTTCCGGCGGCGACGGGCACCGCGACTGATATATCTGCCGCGGCGCTGGACGTCGCGCGCCGGAACCTGACGGTCCATGCTCCGGGACGCTGGCAGGCCGTCCAATCCGACTGGTTCGCGCAGGTATCGGGGCTGTTCGATCTGATCGTGTGCAACCCGCCATACATCACCGCCGCCGCGATGGCGGAGCTGGCGCCAGAAGTCGTGGAACATGAACCACACGTCGCGCTGACACCGGGCGGTGACGGGCTTGACGCCTATCGCACGTTGGCCCGGACCTATCGCGATCATTTGGCGCAGGGTGGCGTGGCTCTGTTCGAGATCGGCTTCGATCAGGGGGAAAGCGCGGCTAAACTGTTCAGTCCCGCCCGGGTCGATCTGTTCCGTGACCTGAATGGAAAGGCCCGGGTCTTGCGCGTACGGCCCTGATAACCGGAAATATGGTCAAAATCTGTACAATAGACACCTTTGCCCCTTGAATTGCGGTGCGAAGGTTCGATAATAAGAGGTGTCCCATCGTGGTGAGTATTTTCCTGCGAGATTGGGTACGTAGCTTCGATCAGCGTTAGCCGCTTATGCAAGACGGGCAAGCCGCCCGGACGGAAGCATCAGAAAGACCGCGACAGGCCAGACCTCAAGCGGCAGAAATCGGACAAGATGAGACAACCGAACAAAAACCGCTCGCGCAAGAACAACCGTGGCAACAACAATAACAACAAGAACGTGGGCAACATGACGAACCGTGTGTTCGACAGTTCCGGCCCCGAGGGTAAGGTGCGTGGCACCCCGGCCCAGATCGTCGAGAAATATCAGACATTGGCCCGTGACGCGCAATTGTCTGGCGATCGGGTGAATGCGGAAAATTTTCTGCAACATTCCGAACACTACGCCCGATTGATGGCCGAAGCACAGCGCCAGATCGACGCCCAGAACGCCAAGCGAGAGGCCGAACAGGCCGAACGCCAGCAGCGTGAGGCGGAACAGGCGGAACGCGCGGCCGCCCAGCGGGAGGCCGAGCAAGCCGAGCGTCAGAAACGTGAGGCGGATCAGCCCGAGAGCGAACCCGAAGCCCCGGCGAAGGGTGAGGATAGCAATCTGGTGGACACACCTGAAGAAGACGCCCCCAAACCGCGCCGCACGCGGTCGCGTCGCTCGAACCGATCCGGTGGCGGGGATGAGGCGCAGCCCGATAGCACGCCAGACACCACCGCAGCCGAGGCTTAACCTCTGACCGCTCGCGCTAGGGCGCAGAACTGTTCGAGACCGATTTCCTCCGCCCGCTGGGTGGGGGAGATTCCGACGGATTTCAGCACATCCTCCAGATCAGGCGTCAGCCCACGCAGGCTGGCCCGCAACATCTTGCGCCGCTGATTGAACGCGCGGGCGACGATATCGCTGAGCACGCGCGCCTCGGCGGGATAGCGAGGCTGCTCCAGCCGCGTCAGATGAACAACAGCGGAGGAAACTTTGGGCGCGGGCGTGAAGGCCTGCGGTGGCAAGTGCATCGCGATCCGCGCGTCGCAGCGCCATTGCGCCAGAATGGCAAGCCGGCCATAGGCCTTGCTGCCCGGTTTTGCGACGATCCGCTCCGCAACTTCCTTTTGAAACATCAACGTCAGGCTCTGCCAGAAGGGCGGCCAGTCCTGCGGTGTCAGCCACCGCACGAGCAATTCCGTGCCGACATTATAGGGCAGATTGGCAACGATCCGGATCGGTGCGGTCAGATGTTGCGCGGGATTGATGGCCAGCGCGTCCCCCTGCAAGACGGTCAGACGACCGGGGGCAGCGGCGGAAATCTCGGCCAAAGCCGGCAAACATCGCGGATCGCGTTCGATCGCAACGACCTTGCGCGCGCCTTCGGTCAGCAGCGCACGGGTCAGGCCGCCTGGGCCGGGACCGATTTCCAGCACGTCGCAGTGCGTCAGATCGCCCGCCTGACGCGCGATTTTCCCGGTCAGATTCAGATCCAGCAGGAAGTTCTGTCCCAGCGCCTTTTTGGCCCTCAGATCGTGGGTGTCGATGACATCGCGAAGGGGGGGCAGGTCGGCAAGGCTCATCGACGCCGCTCCACCATATCGGTGGCCATGGCGATCGCGGCAAGCAGGCTGTCCGGTCGCGCGACACCCTTTCCCGCGATATCGAATGCCGTGCCATGGTCCGGTGATGTGCGCACGTAGGGCAGACCCAGCGTGACGTTCACGCCGTCGTCGAAGCTCAATGTTTTCAACGGGATCAGAGCCTGATCGTGATACATGCACATGGCCACGTCATAATGCGCGCGGGCGGCGGCATGAAACATGGTGTCGGCGGGCAGGGGATCGGTCAGGGTTAGGCCCTCCGCACGCAAGTGGTTCAGAACCGGCATGATCACCTCGATCTCCTGCCGGCCCATCACGCCGCCTTCGCCCGCGTGGGGATTCAGGCCCGCGATGGCAATCCGGGGGGAGGCGATGGCAAAATCGCGGATCAAACCGGCATGGGTGACGCGGATGGTCTGCTCCAGCAAGGCAGGCGTCAGTGCTGCCGGAACATCGGCCAGTGGGATATGGATCGTCACCGGAACCACGCGCAAATCGGGACCGGCCAGCATCATGACCGGACGCGCCGTGCCGGATAGATGCGCAAGGAATTCCGTATGGCCGGGATGGGCGAACCCGCCGCCATCCTTCAGGACCTTTTTGGATATGGGGGCCGTGACGAGGGCGGAAACCTGACCGCTCCGAGCGAGATCCGCGCCCAATTCTATGGAGCGGATGACCCCCGCGGCATTTCGCGGATCGGGGGTGCCGAAGACCACTTCGACGCTGGTCGGAATGTCCAGCACGGGAATGGGGCCATTGACCTCACGCGCTTGAGCGACTGTCTCCACCACCGCCACGTCAGCGAAGTTGCGCAGCACGGTCGCACTGCCGATCGCCACGAAAGGGTGGCCGCCGCGAGCATGTGCGGCGGCGGCAATCTCCGGCCCGATCCCGGCGGGATCGCCCAGCGTCAATGCCAGCATCAGCGGATCTCGATCACGGCATCGCGCAGCAGTTCCTGCATGTATCCGTCGGCATAGGCCCCGATGCGGTCGGAGAAAATGCTGTCCTCCACCTGCCGGCGCGTTTCCTCGTCGAGGTTCACCTCACGCGAACACAGCACGATGATCGAGAGGCTGTCGCCGGTGCGCACGGGTTGGCTGACGCTACCCGTCTGAGCCGTCGCGATGACCGAGAAGAGCGCAGGCTCGACGCTGGACAGGGGAGCAGGACCAAAGACGCCGCTGCCCGCGCCGAAAGATCCGTCGCGGATATCGGCGCAGGTGTCGATATTTTCACGCGCGGCAAGCGCCGCGTTTCGGGCCGCGTCCTCACCCTGCGACAGGGGGAAGGTCGCGCGGCCATAGGTCAGGGACACCGCGCCATTGTCCTGCACGGCGGTCTGACGCTCCCCTTTCACGGTCAGCAGGGAAACGCCGCGTGTGATCGGAATAGGGCGGCTTACGCCACCGACGTCGATCAGATCGACCTCGGCCCGCATGGCGGGGGGCAGGTCGGTGACGGCGATCCAGCCGATCTCACCACCATTGTTGCGGGTCGCGGCGCGGCTGTACTGGCGAGCGGCGGCTCCGAAATCGCCGCCGTCCTGAAGGTCGCGCGCCAGTTGCAGGATCAGCTCACGGGTGCGGGCCTCGCCCCGTTCTGCGAAGGGGATTGCGATCTCGGCCAGCAGAACCTCCCGCGTTGTGCCGGTGGCGTTGAGCAGCACCGCTTCCTCCAGATCGCCCTGATCGGGGATCGCGCGGTTGCGGAACCGGGCCTGCATGGCGTTTTGCCACCCGAGTTGGGCCTCGATCTGATTGACCACAGTGGACGGATCAATGCCGCTGCGTTGCAGGACGGTGACGAAGGCATCGGGATTTGTATTGCGCGCTGCGGTGTAGCTGGCAAATGCGCTATCCACAGCCTCACGCGGGACCTGGATACCGGCACGGCGGGCTTCCTGGCGCATCAGAGCCTCCTGAGTCAGATCCTCGACGACCCGATCCTCAAGCGCCTCTCCGCTCAACCCATAGGCCTGATACAGAGCGCGGCGCTGTGCCAGATCGTAGTAGGTGATCATGTCTTCGTTCACGATGATCGCGGGTGCGAAGGGCGTGTTCTGTGCGCTGAGGGGCATCGCGATCAGCACGACAGCGATAAGCAAGCTCAAAAATCGGGTCACATTGAATCTCCAACTCATATGCCGCAGGACCGCAAGCGGCGTTGTGCCGCGTCGCCCTGCGTGCCGAGGCCGGCCAACCGCAAGGTCAGGCCGAACTCGGTCGATGGGTCCACATTATTGGACGTCGTGAAACTGCGCGAGACGGAAAACTCGAATGTCGCGCATTCGTTCCCCCAACTCAGTGCAGCATCGGCGGAAATGAAGTCGTCGTTCCTCAGGTCGCGGCGAAAGCCGATCTCTCCAAACCAATTGTCGTTGAGGCGATATCCGACATCGACCAGCAGTTCGGCCCGATCAACAGGGGTGGTGGTGTCCGCTTCGAGAAAGACATAAGTGGTCGCCAGATTCAGATCATCGTCGGCATAATCGACCTCCAGCTCGGTACGGGTCAGGCTAAAATCGTTGTCCGCCAGCGCGCTGGCGGAGATCGACAGCCGATCGGTCACGTCATAGCCCGCCGCCAGAACGTAGTCGGATTTCTTGCCCTCAAGCCCGCTGCCTGTGGGAAAACTGTCCAGCGGCTCCGAGCGGAACACCCGCCCCGCGGTGGCAGTGATGTTGCGGCCCGAGGGCGTGATGCTTTCATATCGCAGGCCCAGATTTGCGTAGAAGTCGGTCTCAAAACGATCCTCGCCCGGGAACCGGTTGGTGGAGAACAGGCTGGTCTCGTCAAATTCCACCAGCACGCTGTCCTCGTTGGGGATATCACCGATATTGCCGCTTTGGGCACCGTGCACCAATTGCAGGATCGGCTCGATGATCTGGGTCAGTTCCGGTGTGCGGCGCACGAAGGGCATCCGAAACTCCAGCCCGGCGGTGGAGCGCGTGCGCACCTCGTCCACATCGCCCCTGATCGGATCGTTACGCACGGAATACAGATCGCCGGATATGTCCGCGAAGCCGCGCAGCACCAGCCCAGGGGACGTGACGATCGTACGGTCCAGACCCGCGCCAACGGTGACGCGAGACATGTCGCGGCCCACCTCGCGCGTGAAGGACAGGACATCGGCGTTCACCTCCGCCCGCGTTCCTCCCAGATCGAAGGAGCGGCGGTATTCGGCCGCGGGCAGGATGAACGGCACGGTGTCCTGGGTCTGATTGGTACGCAATGTTTCGAAATAGATCGTCGAAAGGGTCCAGAACCCGCTTTTCTCGAATTTCTCCAATGACAGTTCCGAGGTCACCAGATCCGTGTCGGAATAGTTGAATTCGTCGAGGAATGCATCGTCCGACAGGGCCGTGGCATCGATCCGCGCGATGACATCATTGCCCAGATCGTAATACCCAAGGGCGCTGAGATAGCCGCGCTGATCGCTGGAAAGGTCCGAGTCCAGCGTGGTCACACCGCTAAGCTCCAGCGCACCCCGCTCGAATCGTTGCCGATATTCAGCCTCGACCAGCAGACCGTTCTCGGAGGTCAGGAAGGGCGTGATGGTCGCATCGCGGCTTTCGTCGATGACATAGAAATAGGGCAGTTTGAACGCGAACCCGAAATTGCCCGAACTGATGATTTCCGGGCTGAGAAACCCGCTGGCGCGATCGACGGAGGGTTCGGGATGCCGAAAATACGGCAGGTAGAGCACGGGAACCCCGAACAGCTCAAACACCGCGTTTTCATAGTGAAACTGAAGCGCGTCCGCATCGCGCACGACCCGCTCCGCCCGGATTGACCAGATCGGAACGGGGTTTTCTTCACAAATCGTACAGCTGGACGCGACCACGCGGTTGAGCAGTGTAAGCCGCCCGTCGATCTGCTGCGCGGAGGTGGCGGCGATCTGCAACTGGTTGTCGATCAGCGCCCGGGCGCCGGCGATGATGCCGGACTGCAATCCACCATCCAGGTCCGCGTAATCTGCATGAAGCACCGCGCCGTCGGCCTGCTGGATCGTCAGCGTGCCGGGAACACTGACCGCACCGTCAGTCTCATCATAGATCAGGCGGTCCGTTTGCAGCACGGTGTCGCCACGGATGATCGTCACGTCACCCTCCGCGATCAGGGCGCCGGTATTGGAGTCGATGCTGATCCGATCGGCCACCAGTGCGACACGGTCGTTCTGCTGCGCGAGGGCTGGCGCGGCGGCGGGCAGGGCGATCGTCAGGACGAGCGCAAGGGTTCGAAAAAGTAGGGGCAGGCTATCCATCCTCAAGGTGTAGCAGAAGGCTCGTCGCGAGCAACAGTGCCGCAATGGGGGGAACCCACGCGGCGACGATGACGGGTATGGTTCCGGCGGAGCCGAGAGCCTGCGTGAAATCCGACAGGAAGAAGATACCGAAACCGGCGATGACGCAGAGCAGAATCCGCACGCCGACGGATCCGAAACGCACGTGACGCATGGAAAACCCGGCAGCGATCAACACCATCGCGACGAACATCAACGGTTGCGCCAGCTCTGTCTGCATATAAAGCCGATGGCGGGTGGAGGAGAAACCGGACGATTCCAGCGTCTCGATAAACTCCTGCAAATTCCAGAAGCTGAGCTCCTGCGGATCGGCGAAACTCTCCAGAATCCGGCTGGAGGTCAGGTCGGTGGGAACAATGACCGTCTCGCGATCGACGCCATGCACCATCGCGAACGCCCCGGCGCTGTCCATCTGCCAGATACGAGCCTGTTCGACCTGCCATGCGCCCGGTGTCAGGACGGCCCGGCGGGCAGACATCCGACGGTCCAGCACGCCGTCTGTGTCGAATTCAAAAATCAGCACGCCGATCAGCTCATCCCCATAGGGTGACGCACGGCTCGCATTGATGACTGTCTGTCCGTCCGCATCGGATTGCCGAAGCCACAGCCCCTCGGCGGAGATCGAAAGCTGGCTTTCCTGCCCATCGAAATGGCGGCTTTTAAGAACTTCGTAACGCGACAAGGTGGTCGCGGCGATGGGGTTCCAGACAGCGAAGGCCAGACAGCCCAGCACCAGCGCGCCCAGCACTGGCATCTGAAGGATTCGCCACACGGATAACCCGGCCGCACGGATCACAACCAATTCAGACGTGCGCGCCAGCCGCAGAAACGCGGCGAGCGATCCCAGCAGGACGATGAAGGGCAATGTCTCCGACAGGATCGACGGCGCATGAAGCAAGGCCATGACCAGCACCGGTGGCGCCGACTGCACCCCGTCAGCGATCCGGCCCGACAGATCCACCAGATCACTGACGAGCACCAGTATCAAGGCCGCGCTGAGCGCCATCGCCAGCCCGGCAATGTGGCGTCGCAGGATATAGAAGTTCAGCACCCGGATCATGCCGCCACCTGTCTGCGCCGCAGGGGGCGTGCGCCGCGCGTAACGTACAGATACGAACCCATCATCAGCAATACGGGGAGAATATAGAGCACCGGCCAGAGCTGCACATTTCCCTCGACCGCGGATTTGGCCGCGATCCCGCCGGAACGCACCACAACGGCGAGACCGACCGCAACCGCGATCCGCACACCGGCGCCGCCTCGCCTGAATGCGCCACCAACGATGGCCGCCAAAGCGAGCATGGGGAATGCCAGCGCGTAAAGCGGCGATGACAGCTTGTCATGCCCCTCCGCCATCAGGCGCGCACGCAACGCCTCGTCTTCATTCCACAGGGCGGCGGGCGGGTTCAGCAACTCGCCAATGCCGTATTCCGCTGGCTTGCGATTGCGCTGCACATCCGCCGCCACCATCGGGCCCAGATCGTAGGCGAACCGGTCGAAATCCAGAATGCTCAACGAATTGCCCGCGTCCTCGAATTGCTGTGCGGCCCCGTCGAACAGAACCAGTTGCAACCTGTCCTCTGACTTGACCAGACGCGCCTGGGAGGCTGTATACGTGATCGACTGTCCACCGCTGCGCGCGTCGTGGATGAAGATATCCAGCATCTGACCTTCGGAATTGGCCTGCCGCAAATAGACGGTGACGCCGGGAAGGGGGTGGTTGAACTGGCCTTCGCGCAGCAGGGAGTTCGCAAACTCGGCCCGCATTTCGGAGGTCCGTGTGCTCAATTCGGTCGCGGCGCGCGGCACCAGATAGATCGTCAGCGCCGCAGTCAGCGCCGTCGCGAACAGGCCCAGATAGATGGCGGGGCGCAACAGGGCAGCCGAGCTTTGCCCCGCGGCCATCAGTACGGTGAGTTCGGATTCGGTATAAAGCCGGTTGATCGTGAACAACGTCGCGGACAAGGCCGCGATCGGAAGCACCATCATCATCACACTGGGAAGCAGCAATGTGGACAGTTCCAGAAACACCGCCGCCGACTGATTGTTGTTCACCACGGTATCGACGATACGCAGACTTTGCGTCAGCCAGATCACGCCGGTGAAGACCAGGGCGAAGAACCCCATCGGTGCGAGGAGCTGACCCAGAATATATCGGTCGATCTGACGCATTCGGGGCGGACATCCTTCTCAGGCCACGCGGGCTTCTCGTATCCGCCTGACTAGGCAACGCCGGGTCGCGGGTCAAGCACGGCACACTGGCGCAAACGTGATCGGGTTCGCCGCCTTGCCCTTGACCGGCGGGGGCTGATACGTCTTGTCTCGACAGTTTTACGAAGGGATTGCCACATGACCGCTCCACTCGAAATCAGCTTTGCCGAACCCGATATTGACGCGATCGCCACGATGCAGGGACGTGTTGTCGTTCTGGTCGGGACGGATGGCAAGATGGACAAGCTGGCCCGCCGCGTAAACCGTCTGACGCGCGGAGTGCTGGAGCGTCTTTCCCAAAGCGAACGATGGGAGAAGATGGAGACAGCCACCGCGCTCACGATCCCCATGCCGGGCGGCATGGCGGCGGAGGCGGTCGTGGTGCTGAAGCTGGATCGTCAGGCGACCCCGACCTTGGCGCGAAAGGCGGGCGCGGCCATCAACGGCCAGCGTGGCAGCGGCGATCTGCATGTGCTGCTGGCCTCCTACGCCAAGGCGGCGGAAATCGGATATGGCCTCGCGCTCAGCGCCTATGACTTCACCGCGCACAAGACTAAGGATGACACCACCCCCGCGAAGGTCGCTCTGATCGTCACGAAGCCTGAGAAGGTCTCCGCCGAGAGCCGCGACATGGCCGCGTTGGTCGAGGGGGTGTTCTTCACCCGCGATCTGATCAACGAGCCCGCGAACGTGCTGACCACCGAGGATTTTGCCGCGCGCCTTGCCGCTATGGGCGAATTGGGGCTGGAGGTCGAGATCCTAGAGGAGGACGAGCTGAAAAAGCTGGGCATGCGCACCCTGCTGGCGGTCGGCATGGGCTCCGACATGCCGTCGAAAGTGGTCGTGATGAACTGGCGCGGCGGCGGTGACGAACAGCCGTTGGCCCTTGTGGGCAAGGGCGTGACCTTCGACACCGGTGGCATCAGCCTCAAGCCCGCCGGCGGGATGGAGGACATGACGATGGACATGGGCGGTGCTGGCACAGTCGCCGGCGTCATGCGTGCGCTCGCCCTGCGCAATGCCAAGGCGAATGTCGTCGGACTGGTCGGTCTGGTCGAAAACATGCCCTCGGCGCGGGCGCAACGCCCCGGTGACGTGGTCAAATCCATGAAGGGCGATACGGTCGAGGTTATCAACACCGATGCCGAGGGCCGATTGGTTCTGGCCGATGTGCTGTGGTACGCGCAGGAACGCTTCGCGCCCTCGGCCGTGATCGACCTTGCCACCCTGACGGGGGCCATCATCGTGGCCCTGGGGCATGAGAACGCGGGCGTGTTCTCGAACGACGATGCGTTCGCAAGCCGGTTTCTGAAGGCCGCGCGGGATGAGGACGAGGGCGCATGGCAACTGCCGATGGGCGATGCCTACGACAAGAAGCTGAAGTCGCGCGTCGCGGATATCCGCAATGTCGGCGGCGGGCGTGAGGGCGGCTCCATCACGGCGGCGCAGTTCCTCAAGCGGTTCGTCAAGGACGACATGCCGTGGATTCACCTCGATATCGCGGGCACTGCCTCGACCAAATCGGCGACCACCTTCGCGCCTGCCGGTGCAACGGGATGGGGGGTGCGCGCGCTCGACCGGCTGATCCGCAGTGAATACGAGCAGAAGCCCGAGCCGGTGGAGCCCGCAACTCCTGACGCCGGATAGATGGATATCCTGTTCTACAGGCTGGACGGATCGACGCTGGAGGCGACCGTCACCACCTTCGCCGAGCGGACTTTGGCGAGGGGGGGCAGGGTTGTCGTGCGCGGCACCGGCGCCGCCCGGCTGGATATGCTGGACGCGCATCTGTGGACCTATCGCGACGATGCCTTCCTGCCCCATGCGCAGGCGGGCGGCGACCACGATGCCGATCAGCCGGTCCTGCTGACCACCTCCACCGAAACGCCCAACGCGGCGAAAACCCTGCTGTTGGTGGATGGCGCACGGTTCGACCCCTCGGAAATGCCTCGGTTCGAGCGGGTGGCCCTGATCTTCGACGGCAGCGATGAGGAGGCGACCGCTCTGGCACGGGACGATTGGCGACAGGTCATGCAGACCGACCATACCGCCGTTTTCTGGGCCGAGGAGGGCGGACGCTGGGTCGAGAAGGCGCGCAGTTCCTAACGCTCCAGAATCATCCGGTCTTCCTCGATCACGATGCGGCTGAACCGGTTCAGATAGGACAGCCCCAGCAGGGACGTGTCCAGAACGCCGGCGTTCACGCTGGCGACGACGCCCCGTTCCACCGCATCCCCGATCGCGAAACTGTCCAGCAGAACCTGCGCGAACCGAACCTCGCCGTTCGCGGTGCTGGCAACACCGTTATACCGAAGATCGTCCACCGCGATGCCGGCGCGGCGGGCATCGGCCTGGCTCAGAACGATCAGGCTGGCGCCTGTGTCCACCAGGAAATCCATGGGCACGTCATTGACCATCGCCCTGACCTGGAAATAGCCGTTGGCATCGCGCAACAGGGTGACGTTGCCCGCGGGGTCCACGCTTTGTTGCGCTGGGATCAGCCAGCCCTCGAACACGTGCTTGTTCTCATATCCGATGACCAGCGCCGCGCAGATCGCGACCCAGGCCAGGAACTGCCGAACCATCCGCCCGAACTGACCGCGATACAGCGTGACCACGGAACCGCCTATCGCCAGCAACAGGATCACGAAATAGAAAAGCTGGAAGATGTTGTCGCTGGTCAAGATCAGACGCCGATCAGACCGCTCGCCCGCAAACCGTCCAGGATGAACTGGACCGACAACGCCGACAGCAGCACACCGAGGATCCGGGTGATGACGTTGACGCCTGTGCGCCCCATCAGACGCTCCATGAAGCCTGAGATCAGGAACAGAACGAGCGCGATCAGCAGAACCCCCGCCATCACCCCGACCAGCATGAACTGGGCGGTCAGGCTGTCCTCGGCCTGTCCCATCAGCAGGACCATCGTCGCCATCGCACCCGGACCGGCCAGCAGCGGCAGGGCGAGGGGGAAGACCGAGGGGTCACGCTCCGGCTCAGGATCGTTGGCCTGGCTCGATCTGCGCGGGTTGCGCTTTTCAAACAGCATTTCGACCGCGATCAGGAACAGCAGCACGCCGCCGGAAATCCTGAAGGCCGGCATTCCGATGCCGATGACGTCCAGCAGGGCTTCTCCGAAAAAGGCGAAGGAGCACAGGATCAGAAAGGCAATCACCACAGCCTGTACCGCGATCTTGCTGCGCTCGACCCTGCCCATGTTCGGGGTCAGTGCGACGAAGATCGGGGTCAGCCCGATCGGGTCGATGATCACGAAGAGGGTGACGAAAGCAGTGATCGCGATTTCGGTCATCCGGCGTTTTCCAGCTTGGAGGATATGTCGAGCCAGATGGATTCCGCCCGCTCCAGACCCTTCATAACTTCGGCACGCTTCTTTCGCAGCATATTTTGGCGCTCGGTATCGCCGCGTTCGTACAGACGCGGATCGGCGAGGCCCTCGTCGATCTTGTCGCGCATCTCCTCCAGCTTGGCCACGCGCCCCTCGGCCTTGACCAGTTCTGCGCGCAAAGGGGAGGTGGTGGCGCGGGCGGCCGGTTTCGCCTTCGGCTTCTCGGCCTTCTCCTTCGCGGGTTTGCCGCCGCGCTCGCTCAGCAACATCCGGCGATATTCGTCCATGTCCCCGTCGAAGGCATGAACCCCGCCATCCTTGACCAGCCACAGCCGGTCGGCCACGGCCTCCACCAGATGCGGGTCATGACTGACGAGGATCACCGCGCCCTCATATTCCGTCAGGGCCATCACCAACGCCTCACGGCTTTCGATGTCGAGGTGGTTGGTCGGCTCATCCAGGATCAGCAGATGCGGCGCGTCGATGGTACACAGCAGCATGGCCAGCCGCGCCTTTTGCCCACCGGACAGGCGCTTGACCTCCACATCCGCGATATCGGCGCCGATGCCACCCGCCGCCAGACGCGCGCGTTGCTTGGCTGCGCCCTCATCCGGGCGCAGGCTGCGCACATGCTCCAGCGGGGTTTCGTTCGGGAACAGCTCGTCGAGCTGGTGTTGCGCGAAATAACCGATACGCAGTTTGTTCGAGGTGACGACATCGCCATCCGTGGATTGCAATCGCCCGGCGATCAGCTTTGACAGCGTGGATTTGCCTTGACCGTTCGAGCCGAGCAACGCGATGCGGTCGTCCTGATCGATGCGAAGGTCCAGCTTGCGCAGGATCAACGGCCCGCCATAACCGACGGAGGCGTCACGCATATTGACGATGGGCGGCGACAGTTCCTCGGGCGCGGGGAACGAAAACGCGGCAACGCTGGTTTCAACGACGCCCGCGATGGGTTGCATCTTCTCCAGCATCTTGACCCGACTCTGCGCCTGCTTGGCCTTGGACGCCTTGGCCTTGAACCGATCAACGAAGCTTTGCAGGTGGGCGCGCTGCGCATCCTGCTTCTTTTTCGCGGACATCTGCTGTTCCAGATTCGCGCGGCGCATCCGGTCGAACTGATCGTAATTGCCCTGATAAAAGGTCAGCTTCTGCGCATCCAGATGCAGGATGCCCCCGACGGAGCGGTTGAGCAGCCCCCGGTCGTGCGAAATCACCAACGCCGTATGGGGATAGCGGGCAAGGAACGTTTCCAGCCAGACCGTCCCCTCCAGATCCAGATAGTTGGTAGGTTCGTCGAGCAGCAGCACGTCGGGCTGGCTGAACAGGACGGCGGCCAGCGCCACGCGCATCCGCCACCCGCCCGAGAAATCCTTGCAGGGGCGCTGCTGCGCCTCCGCGTCGAAGCCCAGACCCGTCAGGATCGAGGCGGCGCGCGCCTCGGCGGAATGGGATTCGATATCGGCCAGACGGGTGTGGATATCCGCGATGCGGGTGGCATCCGTCGCGGTCTCCGCCTCCGCCAGCAGGGCGGCGCGTTCGGTGTCGGCGGCCAGAACGGTATCGAGCAGCGTGGCGTCCGAGGCCGGTGCCTCCTGCGCGACGCCGCCGATGCGGGCCTGCCGGGGGATCTCGATCTCCCCTCCGTCCAGCGCCCACTCGCCCCGGATCAACCGGAACAGGGTCGTCTTGCCGGTGCCGTTTCGCCCGACGACGCCCACCTTGTGACCGGCGGGAATCGTTGCGGTGGCCCCGTCGAACAGACGGCGGCCTTCCAGCGTGAAGGTTATATCTTTGATCGTCAGCATGGGCGGAGCGATGGACCAGTGCCCGCGCCATGTCAATGCGGGGCGTGTGAATTGCCCGTCGAACGGTGCGACGCCCGCGAATTGTGATGCGATGCTACGTGACGAAGCGGTGCACGCCCCCTTTATCCGCCGCTATCGCCGTGCTAGAGGCCGCGCAATCATAACGCCCAGGAGGCTCCCATGGCCGTGCAACGCACTTTCTCGATAATCAAACCCGACGCAACCAACCGCAACCTGACCGGCGCAATCAATGCCAAGCTGGAGGCCGCCGGCCTGCGCATCGTCGCGCAAAAGCGCATTCACCTGTCCAAGGCGCAGGCTGGCGTCTTCTACGGTGTGCACGCCGAGCGTCCGTTCTATGACGAACTGTGTGAGTTCATGTCCTCCGCCCCGATCGTCGTTCAGGTTCTGGAGGGCGAGGATGCCGTTCTGAAGAACCGCGAAGTCATGGGCGCGACCAACCCCGCCGATGCTGACGAGGGCACGATCCGCAAGGAATTCGCCCTGTCCATCGGTGAGAACTCGGTCCACGGTTCCGACGCACCCGAGACGGCTGCACAGGAGATCGCGTATTTCTTCTCCGGCCTCGAACTGGTCGGCTGATCCTTTCGGGATATCGCCATCATGGAAAGGCCGGGGTTCGCCCCGGCCTTTTCTCATCCAGCCCTACAACCTTTTTCGCGGGTGCCAGTTGTCACGTGGAAACGTCCGACACGCGGTTCGTGAGGGGAGGGGGCGCATCACTTCCCGGACAATCTGCCGCAAGTCCTGCCGGGAACGCACCGGATGTCCGGCGCGTCTATCCCCCATGGAACTGCGATAAGTGTCTGATCGGGAACCGGGAATTACGCGCAAACGCGCGGGCAGGGGCTTTGCGTATTATGATGGTGGGCAGCTGATCCGCGACCGTGTCGAAAAGCAGCGGTTTGCCGCCCTGGCCATTCCGCCAGCATATGACGACGTGTGGATCTGTCGGTGGGAAAACGGCCATCTTCAGGCCACTGGGCGCGATGTACGGGCGCGTAAGCAATACCGATACCATCCCGACTGGACCACGGCACGCGACGCGGACAAATTCGCGGATCTGACCGAACAGGCCGTGGTCAAATTGCTCAACGATGCGCAATCGCGCTAAGCAACATTTCCAGCGCATGCTCCACACTTGCAGCGCGAACCTGCGCACGCCCGAGGGCGCCGAACTCGATATGGTGCGCCGTTACCGAACCGTGGGTCGCTACTGCGAAATGCACCAGTCCTTCGGGCTTTTCCTCGGAACCGCCGGGCCCCGCGACGCCGGTGATGGCGACCGCAATATCGGCTTTGGACATGCGCAGCGCGCCCCGTGCCATTTCACGTGCCACGACATCCGAGACCGCGCCATACGCGTCCAGACTGGCTTGCGAAACCCCCAACATCGCCACCTTGGACGGATAGGAATACGTCACGAAGCCGCGATCCACCACTGCGGAGGATCCGGGAATGTCGGTCAGTGCGGCCGCGACCAGCCCGCCAGTACAGCTTTCCGCCGTCGCGATTTGCCATCCACGTGCCTGCGCCGCGCCGAGCACCTGTTTCGCCAGATCGCTCATACAAACACCACATGGGCCAGTGCCCCCAGCAAAGCGACGGTCAGACCTGCCATGATGCCAGCAAACACGTCATCCAGCATGACCCCCAGCGGATCGCCCCGCCGGTCCGCCCAGCCCACCAACCAGGGTTTCGTGATGTCGAAAAGCCGGAACAGAGCGAAGCCCAGCACGTAGCCCGGCCAAGGAAAGCCCCAGCTGTCAAAGCCCATCCACCACAGACCGAACGAGAGTGAGAACAGTGCGATCCACTGGCCCACGACCTCATCCACCACGATCCAGCCGGGATCGTGATCGGCCTGCGCCGCCGTGACCTCTCGTGTCGCCCACCAACCCAGTAGGAAGACCGCGACGGTCGCGATCAGAACCAACGGAAACTGGCCCACACCGTGCAGGACATAGAACGCGGGCAGGGCGATCAGACTGCCCCATGTGCCCGGAGCCTTGGGCAGGAACCCGATACCCGCAACGGAGGCGACGTGACGCGCGATCATGGCAACATCACCGTGGCGGAGGCCATTGCGGCAATGCCCTCACCGCGCCCCGGAAAACCGAGCCGTTCCGATGTGGTCGCCTTGACGCTGACCCGATCGATGTCGAGGTCGCAAATCTCCGCAATTCTGGCGCGCATCGCTTGCGCGTGCGGTCCGATCTTGGGCATTTCGCAAATGATCGTGCAGTCCAGATGGGTCATCCTGCCTCCTCGCGCGGCAACGCGCTCCACTGCTTTTTCTAGGAATATGTGGCTCGCGGCACCCTTCCACCGGTCATCCGAGGGGGGGAACCACTGGCCGATATCGCCCTCGGCCAAGGCACCGAAAATTGCATCGGTCAATGCGTGCATCGCCACATCCGCATCGGAATGCCCGGACAGACCTTTGTCATGCGGAATGTCGATTCCACAAAGGGTTACGTGATCCCCCTCGACCAGTCTGTGAACGTCGAAACCGGTTCCGTTGCGCGGGTCCATACCTGTTTTCCCTTCAGCACGCGCCAGATCGGCGGGTGTCGTAATCTTGAAGTTATCCTCATCGCCCTGCGTGGCAAGCACATCCAGCCCCGCGGCACGGGCCACGGCTACATCATCGGCCAGATCGGCGGTGTTTTTCCGGTGTGCCCTGAGGATGGCCGGGAACGAGAAGCCCTGGGGCGTCTGGGCGCGCAGAAGTCCCTCCCGAGGCACGGATCCTGAGAACCCATCGCTCCAAAGCGCGTCCACGACCGGCAGGCAGGGGCACGCGCCGGTGGAGGTTTGCAACCCGGCGATTACACCGCCAATGATTTCCGGCGTAACAAACGGGCGGGCGGCGTCGTGGATCAGCACATGCGTGGGGGCAAGCGGCCCAAGCGCCTCCAGCCCGGCGCGCACGCTGGCGCTGCGCGTATCCCCCCCCATAATCGGATCGCCTAGGTCGAAACCGCAAATCGCCTCGTGGTAGAGGGCCATGTCCTGCGGCCGGATCACGACGCGAACCGCATCGACATGAGGCAGAATCGCGCGCACGGTGTGAGTCAGAATAGCCTCGCCCTGCAATTTGCGATATTGCTTCGCGACCTCACCGCCCAGACGTGTCCCGCGACCGGCAGCGACGATAAGTGCGACGATTGTCATGGGGTTCTCCTGCATGATGCGGGCAGACCATGTGGCAAAAACCGGATAGGGGCAATGCAGCGGGTGCAGATTGATCCTGCCCGGTTTTTGCGCTATCGCCGGGGTTTGCACAAGGATGCAGCAATGACGCTACAGATCGGACCGCATATACTGGACAGCAACGTTCTGCTCGCACCGCTCGCGGGGATCACCGACCTGCCGTTTCGGCGCTTGGTGCGCAGCTTCGGTGCGGGTCTGGTCGTGTCCGAGATGGTCGCCTCGCAGGAAATGGTTCAGGCCCGCCCCTCGGCCCGCGCCCGGGCGGAGGTGCACGGCGATCTGGGCATCGCCTCGGTTCAGATTGCCGGGCGTGAGGGCCACTGGATGGCCGAATGCGCCCGTATGGTCGCGGATCGCGGAGCGCAGATCGTCGATATCAACATGGGCTGTCCGGCCAAGAAGGTAACGAACGGCTATTCCGGGTCGGCCCTGATGCGCCAACCCGATCATGCGCTGTCGCTGATCGAGGCGGTCGTCGCGGCGGTGGATGTGCCCGTCACGCTGAAAATGCGGCTGGGCTGGGACGATGACAGCCACAACGCACCTCAGATTGCCCGCGCGGCCCAGGATGCCGGCGTTCAGATGATCACCATTCACGGGCGCACACGCTGCCAGTTCTACAAGGGCAGCGCCGACTGGCGGGCCATTCGCAAGGTTGTGGATGCGGTCGATATTCCGGTCATCGCGAACGGCGATATCGTGGATACCGCAACGGCCCGCACCGCGCTGGATCGCTCGGGTGCTGCCGGTGTGATGATCGGGCGCGGCGCGCAGGGGCGCCCCTGGCAGTTGGCGCATGTTCACGCCGGCCTGACCGGCGGGTCGGGTCCGGCGATCCCCTTTGGCCCCGCACGGGCGGCGCTTATGATCCGACATCACACCGAAATGCTCGATTTTTATGGGCAGGAGATGGGTCTGAAATGCGCGCGCAAGCATCTGGGCTGGTATCTGGATGATCTGAATGTCGGGGCGGACCTGCGTCGCGCCCTTCTGACCAGCCGCGATCCGGCGCAGATCCACGACCTGATCGAGGACGCGAACACCCCCCACAGAAGGGCCGCAGCATGAGCGCCACAGCGATATACGAGTCCGCCTGGAACGCGCAGCCGCATCCCTCGCTGATAATCGACGCGCAGGACAGGATTGCCCGCGCAAACTCCGCCGCCGAGGTTTATCTGGGTCTGTCGGAGCGTCAGATGAGCGGCTGCGATCTGGCTCGCTTCACGGGCGAGGGGGCGCTGGTCGGCTCGATGGTTCAGCAGGTGCGCCAGCACGGCGTCTCCTACGCACAACACGATATCGAGCTGTCCTGGGCGGATCAGAAGCCGAGAATGGCCAACATTCAGGTCGCGCCGGTCGATGGGCAACTGGTGCTGCTGCAATTGCAGCCCCGCAGCATAGCGGAGAAAATGGACCGTTCGCTGTCCTCCCGCTCCGCCGCGCGGTCGGTTACGGGAATGGCCGCAATGCTGGCGCATGAGATCAAGAACCCACTCGCCGGGATCTCGGGTGCGGCGCAATTGCTGGCGATGAACCTGACGGATGAGGATCAGGAACTGACCTCGCTGATCCGCGAGGAGGTGGAGCGGATCGGCAAGCTGTTGAGCCGTGTCGAACAGTTCGGCGACCTGCGCCCCGTCTCACGCGATCCGGTCAATATCCACGACATCCTGAACCGGGCAAAGCTGTCGGCCCAGTCCGGTTTCGCCCAGAAGGTCCGCTTCGTCGAGGATTACGACCCCTCGCTGCCGCCGACGCCCGGCGATGCCGATCAACTGATGCAGGTGGCGCTGAACCTGATCAAGAATGCGGCCGAGGCCGTTCCCCGGATCGGCGGAATGATAACCCTGCGCACCGCCTATCGCGCGGGCGTCATGCTGTCGCTGCCCGGCGGCGGACGGCAGAGCCTGCCACTGGAAATCAGCATCATCGACAATGGCAGCGGCGTTCCGATCGACATCAAGAACCACCTTTTCGAACCCTTTGTCAGCACGAAGGCGGCTGGCTCCGGTCTCGGCCTTGCACTGGTGTCCAAGATCGTGGACCAGCATGGCGGTGTCGTGGAATGTGAGAGTGAACCCGGCTGGACGGCCTTCCGTCTGCTATTGCCGGTGTGGAAGGAGACGCGCTGATGGACGGAACGATCCTGCTTGCAGATGATGACCGCGCAATCCGCACGGTCCTCAGTCAGGCGCTGACCCGTGCGGGGTGTCGTGTGCGGGCCACCGGCTCCGTCAATACGTTGTGGCGCTGGATCGAGGAGGGCGAGGGCGACGTTGTCGTCACCGACGTGATGATGCCCGACGGCGACGGTCTGGACCTGCTGCCTGCGATCCGGCGCAAACGCCCCGATCTGCCCGTCATCGTGATGAGCGCGCAAAACACCGTCATGACCGCCATTCGCGCGGCGGAGGCGGGGGCCTATGAATATCTGCCCAAACCCTTCGACCTCAAGGAAGTGCTGGAGCAGGTGCGCAAGGGATTGGGCCAGCGCGACCGCCCCGCGGAACGCCCCGCCGCAGGCGATCCCGTGCAGGACAACCTGCCGCTGATCGGGCGCAGTCCCGCGATGCAGGAGGTGTACCGCATCATGGCGCGCCTGATGAACACCAACCTCAGCGTCATGATCAACGGGGAAAGCGGCACTGGCAAGGAACTGGTCGCGCGCGCCCTGCACAATTTCGGGGCTAGGAAAAGCGGCCCGTTCGTTGCGCTGAACATGGCCGCAATCCCGCGTGAGCTGATCGAGAGCGAGCTGTTCGGTCACGAAAAGGGTGCCTTTACCGGCGCGGCGGAGCGTCACACGGGGCGGTTCGAGGCGGCCGCGGGCGGAACGCTGTTTCTGGATGAGATCGGAGACATGCCATCCGACGCGCAAACCCGCCTGCTGCGCGTGTTGCAGGAGGGGGAGTTTACCCGCATCGGCGGGCGTGAGATCATCCCCGCCAATGTCCGTATCATCGCTGCCACCCATCAGGATCTGCGCGCGCTGATCAACGAGGGCCGTTTTCGCGAGGACCTGTTCTACCGCCTCAACGTGGTGCCGGTACGCCTGCCACCGCTGCGTGAGCGGCTGGAGGATATTCCCGACCTGGCACGCGCCTTCCTGAAACGGGCGGAGGCGGAGGGTCTGCCGCGCAAGTCCATCTCCTCCACCGCGCTGGATGCCCTCAAGCAGCAAAGCTGGACGGGCAATGTCCGCGAACTGGAAAACCTGATGCGCAGGCTTGCGGTTCTGTGCCCGGATGAGGTTATCTCCGAAGCGGCGGTGCATGAGGAACTGACGGCGCGGCCCAGCTCCGCCCATTCCCACTCAGGTGGGGATGGGGAGCGTCTGGGACAGGCGATCGAAAACCATCTGGAACGGTATTTCGCCCTGCATGGCGAAGATCTGCCCCCAGCCGGCCTCTACGACCGGATCCTGCGTGAAGTGGAGATGCCTCTGATCGCGCTGGCCCTGTCTGCGACGCGCGGCAATCAGGTCCGCACGGCGGAACTGCTCGGCATAAACCGCAACACCCTGCGCAAGAAGATACGTGAGCTTGACATCCCGGTCACACGGGGAAAGAAGTTGGTGTAGTTTTGCAACAGGGGGCCACTTGGCACCGGGGTTTTGAATACAGGTAACCGTCGCTTATTGCTCAAGGGGATTGCGCGTCTCGACGCGATGACACGCAACCGGGCGTGGCGCGGTGGCGTGACCTTTGCAATCGTTCTGATCGGGCCGATCCTGGCCTTTGCGACCTGGGCCGCGTTCGGTGGTATCGGTTCCAACACCTCCGATCTGCTGCGGTTCGTTCTGACGCTCGATCTGATTTACGTCATCGTGGTCGCCGGTCTGGTGGCGCAGCGCATCGCCCGGATGGTTGCCGCACGGCGGGCGAAATCGGCGGGGTCGCAGCTGCATTCACGCCTGACCACAGTGTTTTCCATCGTGGCCCTGGGCCCGACGATTCTGGTGGCGATCTTCGCCGCGATCACGGTGAATTTCGGGCTGGAGGGCTGGTTTTCCGAGCGGGTTCAGCGGGTCGTCGGCAACAGCTTTGCTGCGGCCCAAGCCTATGAGACGGAGCATCGCAGCAATCTGGCCGCCGATGCCGAATTGCTGGCGTCCTACCTCAACCGCAACAAGGCGCGGTATCCGCTGATAACGCCATCGGAATTGCGCGAATTGCTGTCCGCAGGGCAGGCGCAGATGCAGCGTGAGTTGAGTGAAGCCTACGTGATCGACGGTGCGGCGAAGTTGCAGGCACGCGGAAACCTGTCCTACCTCTTCGGCTATGAACCCCCGTCGCCCGTCCTGATAGATCGGGCGCGGACGACCGGGGACCCTGTCATCGTTGAGGATTGGGAGGCCTCCGAGTTTCGGGCGCTCGTGCATCTGCCGGCCTTTGCGGATCGCTATCTCTACGTCACGCGCAGCGTGGACGGCCAGATTTTGGAACTGCTGGACGAGACGCAATCCACCGTGATGCTCTATCGTCAGTTGGAACAGGACCGGGGAGAATTGCTGTTTGAATTCGCACTGATCTATGTGGGATTCGCCCTGATCGTGGTGCTGGCCGCTGTCTGGCTGGCCTTCTGGTTTGCGGACCGGCTGTCGCGCCCCGTGGCCCGACTGGCAGGGGCGGCAGCTCAGGTCGGGTCGGGTAATTTCGACATGCGCGTCAAGGAGGAACCGGGCGAGGACGAAATTGCCATGCTCGGCCGCGCCTTCAACCGCATGACCGCACAGGTCAAACGCCAGCGCGACGCCCTGCTGGAGGCCGGAGCCGAGAGCGAGCAGGCACGGCGCTTGTTCGAGACGGTTCTGTCGGGTGTGAGCGCCGGCGTCATGGGTCTGGACCCATCTGGCCGGATCGAGGTCGTCAACACCGCCGCCAGCGAGATTCTGGGCATCGACGCCCAAACCATGCGGGGCAAGATGCTGTCCGATCTGGTGCCGGAATTCGCGCGCCCCCTCGACAAGTTGTTTCGTGAGGAGCGCGAAAGCGTGCAGACGCAACTGCATCTGCAAACACCCAAGCGTGAGGAGGAGCTGCTCGTCCGTATCGCGCGCCACAGGATCGAGGACGATCAGGACGGTTTCGTCGTCACCTTCGACGCCATCACCGATCTGCTGAGTGCCCAGCGCATGGCCGCCTGGGGCGATGTTGCCCGCCGGATCGCGCATGAGATCAAGAACCCCCTCACGCCGATCCAGTTGGCCGCTGAGCGGATGAAACGTAAATACAGCAAGAAGCTGGATGCCGAGGACGCGGACGGGCTGGCCCAGTATTCCGATGTCATCATCCGCCAGACCGGCGACCTGCGCCGGATCGTGGATGAATTCAGCCAGTTCGCCAGAATGCCCGAGCCGCGCCGCGCGCCGTGTGATCTAAGCAAGCTGATGCACGATGCCGTGCTGCTGCGCCGCAGCGATGCCTCGCATGTCGAAATCGAGGTCATCGCCCCGCAGGAGCCGGTTATCGTGTTCGCGGATGAAACCTTGATCGGGCAGGCGCTCAACAACCTTCTCAAGAACGCGGTCGAAGCGGTTGATACCAGACGAGAAACCACCGGCTACACCGGCCCTGGACTGCTGCGCGTCACCCTTGACAAGTCCCCCACGACAGCCACCCTGACGATCGAGGACAACGGCAACGGCTTGCCAGAGGGCAAGACGGACCGCCTTTTCGAGCCATATGTGACGCATCGGGACAAGGGCACAGGTCTGGGCCTGCCGATCGTCAAGAAGATCATCGAGGAGCATGGCGGCATGTTGACCCTGCACCGCGCGAACGATACCGCGCCAGAACCCCAACAGGGCGCACGCGCTGTCATGACCCTTCCGCTGCGTGATGAGGATGCAACCTCGCCCGATCAACCGACTGAGCCTGACCAATCCAATGAGAGTGAATATGTCTGAGAGTGCAAAATCCGATATTCTGATCGTAGATGACGAGGCGGATATTCGTGAGCTGATCGCCGACATTCTGGAGGATGAGGGGCACGGCACCCGCACCGGCCACGATGCCGACAGCGCGATGGAGCATATGAACACCAAAGCGCCCGATCTGATGATCCTGGATATCTGGCTCAAGGACAGTCGGATGGACGGGATCGAGATCCTCAAGACGGTCAAGCGCGACAATCCCGGCGTGCCGGTCATCATCATCTCGGGCCATGGCAACGTCGAGATCGCCGTCGCCGCCGTCAAGCAGGGCGCCTATGATTTCATCGAGAAGCCGTTCAATATCGACAAACTGCTGATGACCGTGAACCGGGCGTTGGAGACCTCTCGACTGCGCCGCGAAAATGCCAAGCTGCGCGGGCAGGGCGTTCAGGCGTCGGAACTGCTCGGCTGCGGGACCGCTATCCGCACGCTGAAACAACAGCTCGACCGGGTGGCCCGTTCGAACGGGCGCGTGCTGCTCTCCGGCCCGCCGGGATCGGGAAAGGACGTGGCCGCACGCTATCTGCACGCGCAATCCGAACGGGCGGACCGGCCCTTCGTGACCGTCTCCTCCGCCACGATAGAACCCGACCGGATGGAGGAGGTTCTGTTCGGCGTCCAGCATGAGGGCAGGGCGCACGATCCGGGTCTGTTCGAGCGGGCGCATGGGGGCACGCTGTTCTTCGACGAGGTGGCCGACATGCCGCTGGGCACGCAATCCAAGATCCTGCGGGTGCTGGTCGAACAGGCGTTCACGCGGATCAACGGCTCCGAAACCGTGCGCGTGGATGTGCGCGTCCTGTCCGCCACCAACAAGAACCTCTCGGTTGAGATCGAGCATGGCCGGTTCCGGCAGGATCTGTTCCACCGCCTGAACGTCGTACCGCTGGAGGTTCCCGGACTCGACAGTCGGCGCGAGGACATTCCGGTTCTGGTGGAGCATTTCGTCTCACAACTGAACATCGAGCAGGGGCTGCCGCTGCGAAAACTGTCCGACGACGCGGCGGCGATGCTGCAAACGCTGTCGTGGCCCGGCCATGTCCGCCAGTTGCGCAATCTGATCGAACGCATCCTGATCCTCGGCCCCGACCACGGCGACATCACGTCCGCCGAATTGCCGCAGGACACCGATGGTGGGGAGGCGGAGGGACGCGACGCGCTCAGCGCCGCACTGGCCGGGTTGCCGCTGCGCGAGGCGCGGGAAGTCTTTGAGCGTGAATATCTGATCGCCCAGATCAACCGGTTCTCGGGCAATATCTCTCGCACCGCGAATTTCGTGGGGATGGAGCGTTCGGCGCTGCACCGCAAGCTCAAGTCGCTGAACATCGTCACCACGTCGCGCGGCGGTACGCGCATGGCCTCGATTGATGAGGTTGAGGATGACTGATCCGCAACGCCCCTTCATGCGACATGGCGTTATCCAAACGCGCCTTCGCAAACCGATCACGACGCGAGGATATCGCCCATGAAGGTCATCGTATGCGGTGCCGGTCAGGTGGGATGGCAGATTGCACGCCATCTGGCCTCGGAAAACAATGACGTGACCGTCGTGGACAACAACGCCGCGCTGGTACGGCGCATCACGGATTCGCTGGATGTCGGGGGGATCACCGGCTTTGCCTCCCATCCCGATGTGCTGGAACGTGCCGGCGCGCGCGATGCGGACATGATCATCGCCGCGACGTTTTCGGATGAGGTGAATATGATCGCCTGCCAGGTCGCGCATTCCGTCTTTACCGTTCCGCGAAAGATCGCGCGGGTTCGGGCGCAAAGCTATCTCGACCCGGAATGGTCCGACATCTACCGGCAGGATCACATGCCGATCGACGTGATAATCTCGCCCGAGAAAGAGGTCGCGGAGGCAGCCTTGCGCCGCCTGTCCGCGCCCGCCGCGTTCGAGATCAACGGCTTTCTGGATGACAGCGTGCAGTTGCTGGGCCTGACGCTGGGCGCGGATTGCCCGGTTTTGAACACGCCTCTGCGTCAGTTGACCGAGCTGTTCTCGACCCTGCGCGCCTATGTCGTGGCCATTCGCAGCGAAAACCAGAAACTGCGCATCGCGGACAGCGACGATCAACTGTTTGCGGGCGATCAGATCTATCTGTTCGCCGCGAAGGAGGATGTGGACAGGACGCTGCAAATCTTTGGCAAGCAGGCCTCCGCTGGCAACCGGGCCTTGATCCTGGGGGCCGGCAATGTCGGGCTCGCCGTTGCCAAGGTTCTGGAATCCCAAGGCAAGCGCACACGGCTCAAGGTGATCGAACGTGACCGCGCCCGCGCGGAATTCGCCGCCGACAGTCTGGAACGGACGATCGTTCTGCACGGGGACGGTCTGAACAAGGATATTCTGGAGGAAGCCGGCATCGACGCGGTCGGCAGTTTCCTCGCCGTGACAGATGATGACAAGACGAACCTGCTGTCCTGCGCCCGCGCGAAATCGCTGGGCGCGAAGCTGACGGTTTGCCTTATCAACGATCCGTCGCTGGCGCCGCTGATGCGCCCGCTGGGCATTGACGCCTATATCAACCCACGTGGCACCACGGTCAGTTCGATCCTGCGGCATGTGCGCCACGGTCGGATTCGCGCCGTCTATTCCGTCGGCGATGCCGAGGCGGAGGTGATCGAGGCGCAGGTTCTGGGCACCTCCGCCATTGCGGGCAAGCGGGTCCGTGACACGCACCTGCCCGAGGGGGCGATCATCGGGGCGATCCAGAAGGGGCGGGAGCTTGTCATACCCCGGGCCGAGACCGTGATTTCCGAAGGGGACAGCGTCACGATATTCTCTATGGCGGAACAGGTGCCGCAGGTGGAGCGGCTGTTCCGCGTCTCGGTCGATTTCTTCTAGGATGACTGGCCCATGATGCCATGGCGTCGACTGCCCCTATTTGTCTACTTCCTCGGCGCGTCGGGGATCCTGATGCTGGCGTCCAGCCTGTTTGCCTATCTGCGCGACAACCATGATGCCGCCCGTCCGTTCTTCTACAGCTTCGTGATGACCATGCTGATGGCGACGCTGTTCGCATTGGCGCTGATGAACCGCAGGCCCCGAATAACGGCCCGCTCGCACCTGCTGACGCTGATGGGCACATATATCCTGTTGCCGGTCTGGCTGTCGGTGCCGCTGATCGCGGTGGTCCCGACACTGACGCCTGTGGTCGGTTATTTCGAGATGGTTTCGGCCCTGACAACGACCGGGGCGACGGTGTTCGATCTGCCTGAAAAGATCAGCCTGACCGTGCATTTCTATCGGGCGCTGGTCGCGTGGTCCGGCGGATTTCTGATCCTGCTGGCAGCCATGGGCATCATGGCACCGATGAATATCGGCGGGTTCGAAATCAGATCCGTCGTGCTGGGCACACGTCACGGCAGCGGAACCCCGATCGCCGCGGCGGAGGCATCGTCCCGCCTGATCCGGTGTGCCGAGGTTATCTTGCCTGTCTACATTTCGCTGACCGCGGCGCTGGTCGCGCTGCTGTTGCTGACCGGGCAACCCTTGGTCACTGCCGTGATTACCGCGATGGCGACTGTATCGACCTCTGGCATTCTGCCGACGACCAGTCTGTCGGCTGCGGGCGGTGGTCTGTTGTCCGAGGTAGTCGTTGCGGTTTTCCTCATCCTCAGTGCGACGGCGATGGTGTACGATCCGCAAAGAAGGCGCGACATGCGTCTGATCGGCAAGGATCCCGAATTGCGGCTCCTCGCCGTGATCTGTGTGGGCCTGCCCGGCGCATTGTTTCTGCGACACTGGATCGGTGCGCTGGAACTGGACGGAGGGCAGGGCGGCTTTACCCTCGCGCTGCATGCCCTGTGGGGGGCGTTCTTTACGGTTTTGTCCTTCGTGACGACCTTTGGCCTCGAAAGCGCCTATTGGGACGATGCGCAGGGCTGGTCGGGATTGCCGACCCCGGGCCTGTTGCTGATGGGTTTGGCGATGCTGGGCGGCGGTGTGGCAACCACGACCGGCGGTGTGAAACTGCTGCGCATCTACGCGCTGTACAAGCATGGCACGCGTGAGCTGCGCCGCCTTTCCTTGCCGCATTCCGTGGGAGGCTCGGGTCAGACCGCCCGCCGCATCCGGACACAAGGTGCGTTCATCGCCTGGATTTTCCTGATGCTGTTTTTGATGGCGCTGTCGGTGATCCTGTTGGTTCTGACCGGTCTGGGCCTGCCGTTCGAGGAAGCCCTGCGCGCCGGAATCGCGGCGCTGACCAATACCGGCCCAGGCTACCTTGTGCTGCATGAGACACCGCGACGTTATGCCGATTTCGGGCCAGCCGTGCATATGACCCTGACCGCCGCGATGGTGATCGGGCGGCTGGAAACGCTGGCACTCGTTGCGTTGTTCAATCCGAATTTCTGGCGCAAATAAGCCGCAGATAAGCAATGTCTGGTGATTATTTCGCTGCGGCACTGGAAAACGATCCCGAAGCGGACCAATATCGACAGGTGAAACAAAAAACGAATTGCCGGGAGATCGTAATTTCCCGGCCAACTTGGAGTGTGTGACCATGGCCAACGACAAGCAGAACCTGCAAGATGCCTTCCTCAACAATGTACGCAAGTCGAAAATCCCGGTGACGATCTTCCTCGTCAACGGCGTGAAGTTGCAGGGCGTCATCACGTGGTTCGACAATTTCTGCGTCTTGCTGCGCCGTGATGGGCAGAGCCAACTGGTCTACAAACATGCTATCTCGACCATCATGCCCTCGCAGCCGGTCAACCTTTATGAGCCGGAAACCGACTGATCCATGACACGTACCGCTGTACTGCACCCCGACTTGCGCAAGGGGGCCGAACGCCGTGCGCCGGAAAACGCGCTGGCCGAGGCCGTATCGCTTGCCAACGCACTTGCCGGCCTCGATGTGGTCGAAGGCAAGGTCGTTCCGGTGCCCAAACCGCGCGCCGGTTTCCTGTTCGGTTCGGGCAAAACGGAGGAGCTGGCCCAGTGGATCGCGGCGGAGGAGATCGAGCTGGTCGTCATCGACGGGCCTGTGACACCCGTGCAGCAGCGCAACCTTGAAAAAGCGTTCAAGTGCAAGCTGCTGGACCGCACGGGCTTGATCCTCGAAATCTTCGCGGATCGGGCGCAAACCCGTGAGGGTGTCTTGCAGGTCGATCTGGCCGCGCTCGGCTATCAACGCACGCGGCTTGTGCGATCGTGGACCCACCTTGAGCGTCAGCGCGGTGGCCTGGGCTTTGTCGGCGGACCGGGTGAAACCCAGATCGAGGCGGATCGCCGGGCCCTGGACGAACGCATCAACCAGATCCGGCGCGCGCTGGAGAAGGTGGTGAAAACCCGAGGTCTGCACCGCAAGGCACGCGCCAAGGTTCCATATCCCATCGTCGCTTTGGTCGGATATACCAATGCCGGAAAATCCACCCTCTTCAATACGTTGAGCGGAGCAGATGTGATGGCCAAGGACATGCTGTTCGCGACACTGGACCCGACCATGCGCTCCATCGAGTTGCCGTCGGGACAGCAGATCATTCTGTCGGACACCGTCGGGTTCATCTCGGATTTGCCGCCGCAGCTGGTGGCGGCGTTTCGCGCCACGCTGGAGGAAGTGCTGGATGCCGATCTGATCCTGCACGTTCGCGACATTTCTCATCCCGAGAGTGAGGCGCAGGCGCAGGACGTGCGCGACATTCTGGAGAGCCTCGGCGTTTCACAGGCACAACGCGACGATATGATTGAGCTTTGGAACAAGGTCGATCTGCTGGACGATGAGGCCGTCTCCGCGGCCGAGCGTGTGGCCGGGCGCCATGCCCGACATCTTGCGATCTCCGCGGCCACGGGTCGGAATCTGGACAAGCTGTGCGAACTGATCGACGAAACCGTTCGCGATCCGATCCTGCATGAGACGCTCAACCTGCCCATAAGCGCGGGTGAGGCAACGGCGTGGCTCTATGCTCGAAAGCTGGTCATATCCAGCGATATCAAGGATTTGCGAAATCATCTTAGTGTTGAGTGGACGCATAAGCAGAAAGAGCAGTTCTTCAAATTGCACAGGGCTGCACTTGAGCGGACAGGTTAATTTAACATAATTATCATTATGCGTATAATTCCTGCGATTTGCTCCTTCCCATACGCGCGCCTCATCTGACGCGATCAGGCACACCATTCAGGCCTTCGACGCACCTTGCAGATTTGAGAGTTCGACGGTGGTGTAATCCTCACCTGTCCAGACGGGTATTCCCATCGCGCGCAAATCCTCCAGTGCCAGATCGACGGCGGCGTCGGGGCGCGGGTTCGCCTTGCGCAGGACGACCTGAGCGATGCGGCCCGGCCATCTGCTGGCCGCATCGCGGTAGACTTCAGCATCGTGCTGGCCGCTGTCTCCGATCAAAACGAAGCGTAAATGCGGGTGCGCCTCGAACAGGATGTCGATCTGCGCGCCCTTATGCTCGCCATGGGTGCTGCTGACAAATTGCGTGGGTGAGATGCCCAGATCACGCAGAAAAAGCGGCCCGCGTACCAGCCCTGCCCGTGTGAACAGCACATTGTCCAGAAATGCATGCAGGTTCCATGGGCTGGACGAGACGTAGTAAACCGGATTGCGTCCATCGTGCAGACCGTCGATCAGATCGACCGCGTCAGCAAAGACCTGCCTGGTCAGTGCCGATCCGGTCAGTGAGGTCCACAGATTGCGCAGCACGGAATAGGCTCCGGTTTGCATAAGGGTGTCGTCGATATCGGAGATCACTCCGTAACGGGCATCAGGATCGGTAAACATCGTGTCCGCCATCACCGCGCTGTCCGCCTGCCCCGGAATGTCGAGCGCGATGGTATGCCATCCCGGCTGCAACGCAGCGCGTGGCAGATCGAGACGAAAGTACCCCTCCTCATCCGTGCGGACACTGCGATCCTCGGAGATGGCACGCACCCGGACGCCCGCGACCTCATCAGTCAGGAACAATCCGACCATCTGGCGAAAATTGGTGAACCGCCCGTTCAGGGGATCGGGCGTCGTGCGCCGCAATCCCGTCAGAACCCGTCCACGCACCACGACTCCCGTCGAGGTGGCGAAGCCGAGGTAAGGCTCGATCACCGGCGGTTTTTGCGATGTGGACGTAAGGGGATGTGTGATCTTTTCCGCCCAGATGGCCAGACTGTGCAGCGCGCGTTTCAAATTTCGCCTCCGTTCGTTTCGGATTATTTCGTCACCACCGTGATGGTGTGTTTTCCAGCATTGCTCTTACTTTGGCAGCGATACTGTCCTAGATTGCAATGCAACATTCCAGAACTGGTTCATGAAGATGGCAAGAGCGCCCCGCCCCCGTCGCCGTATACCTGTCTCTTATACACATCTCCGAGCCCACGAGACAGGCAGAAATCTCG